>ERZ1034984.713-NODE-713-length-35962-cov-21.981898_pt1 | contig 35962 bp, 56 predicted proteins | sample MGYA00520589_ERZ1034984 | MGnify/ENA primary metagenome ERZ1034984 (study PRJEB33766, sample SAMN09781790) | gut metagenome | biome: gut microbiome | host: Homo sapiens | place: Madagascar | study: EMG produced TPA metagenomics assembly of the PRJNA485056 data... | reverse complement strand
ACCCACAGGGGGTATAGTCAAGGCTTTCAGCCTCCGCACGCGCCCGCCCACCGCGACGCGTGCCTGTACCCGACCGCACGCCGCCGCGCAGGCGACGCTGATCACCGAAAAGATTCCCCGTTCTCGCGCTTTTGCATCAGTTGCTCCCGCGCTGTCTTTTGGTCGTGGTGGCGCTTGCAAAGGCTCTGCAGGTTTGCTGGATCCACGAACTTTGACCAATCGCCACGGTGAGGCTCAATGTGATCCACTACCGTGGCTCGCGTCCGGCTGCGAGGGTCGCCTGCGTCGTACACTTGCGCGCACACGCGGCAGAACGGCTCACGGATCAGCTGCTGCGGCCGGAGCTCTCGCGTCCAGACCGGCAGCACGTACCATGCGTGATAGTCCTCGCTGGCACGGCGCTGGTGCCTGGGTCTGTGCTCGGGGCACCAGCCGTCCCGTGTCAGCGCCGGGCATCCAGCGTGCCGGCACGGCCGAAGCGGTTTACCCGCCATGGGCTATCACCTCCATGGTCACCGGGAAAACAAAAAGAGCCGAGACCAACAACCGCGCAACCTCTGCGCTGTCATTGGCCCCGGCTCTCAAAGCACTGGCCCTCTTCCATGTCCACGATGTGTTCTTGCTTGCATTCGCGGCAGTAGGCGACAATCCGCCACGCAATCGCGTCTCGCGGAACCTGGATCACCTTGCCATTCCGGCACCCAGCGGTCGGACACCGCAGGTAGCCGTTCTTCACTGTCAACATCTTACCATGTTTTGCTTCGCTTCGCAACCCCTTTTCGCCCCTTTCGTCATTTGTTGAACTATATTTCAAGTCCTTTTCTAAAGTCAAAGCGCTATTTTTGACCGATCAGCCCCTCCGCATCGATGGCATCCAGCGTGGGGTGCAGCGGATCCTGATTGATGTACCAGCCGTAGTTATAATGGCCAAATCGGTTATCCACACGACTGCGGCCATAGCACCGCGGATGCGGCGGCATCTCAATGCGGCCGCTGGTGTCCTCCCACCGCTCAGGCGGCGGCAGCTGCGCCGTCAGGCTGCGGCTGGCAACCCACGTCCGGGCGTCGATGGGAATCACCACGCCGTCGGTGCGCTCCTTACAGTAATACCGCGCCGTGCGCCGGTAAGTGTCGTATGGCCCCAGCAGCAGCGGCTTGCCCTCCACAAAACCAGACGTCCAGAGATCTTCCATCGCCAGCGGCGGGAAGTCGCTGTAGCGCACTGTCAGGTGCAGGTGGTAGCGGTGATCACCGTGCTTGCCTTCGATCAGATAGACATAGTCAAATCCGCCGCCGTGCCATTTCTTGAGCCGGTAGAGGAACCGCCGCCAGACCTGCCGCGCATCCCTGAAGCTGGGCGGCAGGCTATCGGGCGCGAAGGTCAGGGTGTAGCTTTGGCCGTCGAACCCGAACAGTGCCAGCAGTAGCTCCAGCCGATCCACCCGCGTGCGGCAGACGGAGGAGTCCCGAGGCGGGCGGAGAATCTTGTTTTTCTCCGCCCGGTCGTAGGGACTGTCCAGCCTGCTGAGCCGCGGCCGGATGGCGCGAGACTCCTTGACGAGCGGCCCCGCTACCTGCCGGCAGCACTGCCACCGCAGGCCCTCACTCATGGGACACCTCGCGGCTGTCTCCGAACGATGTTAGTGCGTCTGTAATGTCCCGAGCCGCGCGGCAAAGCCGCGGCTGAATAGCCTTGCATGTGCTTACAAGTCTGGCGCATATGTCACGGATATCGCGCCTCTGGCCTTAAAGTACGGCTCCAGAGCCTTAAATGCACGGGCATAGCTACCATGGATGGGGAGGTCAATCGCCGCCCGGGCCTGCGCCAGATTTCGGGTGTAACCATAGCCCATTATAAGCTTGATGTATCGCTTTCGGGTCATCCGACCACCTTCCTTTCCAGAAGCACCTGCCGATACTCCTCCAAAAGATCAACCATCATGTCGATGTTGCCCTCCCGCAAATCGCCCTTCACCCGAAGATCACAGAGATCGTTAATTTGATTGATCTTCACCATCGCTTCACAAACTGTCATCTTCCACCAAACACTTTCTCCGGATACCGCACCTCCCAGGGCTGGAAGGCGCTGCCCATGATGCGCGCCAGCTCCCGGTCAATGCAGCCCTTGGTATAGTCCATATTCGCGTCGCCCTTGGCGTTCTCCAGACACAGGGAGGCGTAAGCCTCGAATGTCTCACGAAACTTCTCCAGAAACTCCGTGGCTCGTTTCTCGCCAAAGCCAAAGTCCTGCCCCAGCGTGATCAGCGCCATGTCCTCACACTGCTGAATGGTGAACAGCCGCTGCAGGTGCATGTTCTGCCGCTGGTTCTCCTGCAGCTTCCGCAGGAAGCCGCTCTGCTTACCCATCGCACGTCACCTCCGGCGCATCCGGCAGCGGCATCCAGTGGGTGACGGGTGCGCAGCCCAGCAAAACCCATAGTGCGCCGTAGTAGCGCCGCCACACACCCGACTTGCTGAGGTACGATTCGCCGACAAACACACCATCTCTTGCCGCCAGCACGCGCTCACCCGGCTCGGGCAGGAGCTCCGTCACAGAGATCCACCGACACCGCCCCTGCAGCGCCATGATCTTGTCGGCATAACGCGCACAGCGGTCAACGTACTCCTGTAACACGTCGGCGGCCTCCCGCAGAACAGCACAGCCATGGACGCTGCAATTATGCTCGCACCCGCAGCCTAAACAGGACAACGATCCGGTCTCTACTTTCAGTCGCTTCAAATCCGCCAGCAGGCTATTCACTCTGTCTGCCATCGTCATAGCCTCCTTCCAACTTATCCAGCGCGGCAGCCACCCGCCGGATCACGTCGCCGCCGTAGGCGTCCTTCGTCAGCTCCAGAAATTTTTGCAGCGTCATGGTGCCGCCCTCCACATCAATGCCATGCTCCCGGGCGAATGCCCGCCGCCCCATGTCACAGCTGCCGGTGAGCCGGTGGTGCCAGTCGTAGAAGTGCTGCACCGGATAGCGCTTTTCGTCCTCCGTCTCCTTAAGAAACGCTGCGATCCGCTCCTCCTCCGGCATATCCTCGAACAGCTTCTCCCGCAGCGCCTCCATTGCTTTAGCCAGTGTGCTACCGTGGGCGAAGAAGCCGCCCTGCCTGGCCACATAGCACTCCTCCGTGGTGAGATCCCGGTGCAGGATCACCCCGTGGGCCACATTCCCGCGCACGCTGCGCAGGATCGTAGCCACGCCGTCGATCCTATGAACCGGCCTGCCGTCAAACGATGTGATGCCGTAGCCGGAGACGGAGCCGTCGCCGTAGCCGTAGCCGGAGACGGAGCCGTCGCCGTCGCCGGAGCCGTCGCCGTAGCCGTAGCCGTCGCCGTCGCCGTAGCCGGAGCCGTCGCCGTAGCCGGAGCCGTCGCCGGAGCCGTCGCCGGAGCCGTAGCCGGAGCCGTCGCCGACCGTCAAAAAGGCTCTGATCTTCTCCTCCAGCGTCATCTTCTCCACTCCTTTACGCCGCCGAGGGATGCGGCGGCCGAGGCCGTGCAGGGGATCACCTGGATCACCCCGGTCACCACCATCTCCGGCACCGTCACCGTGAACCTGCAATTCTCCGGGGCGCTGGTGCCGTCCACGGCCAGCTGCTCCACGGCTGCCGCGCCGTCCCAGTACCACAGCTTTCTCACGGTCGTCATGGTGGCCTCCGTGCCGCGGCGCTCCTTGATGGCGCCGAAGAACACACCTGCTCTGTCGCACCGCACGATGTACATCTGTTCCTTCTTCTGCTCGTTCATGTTCTTGTCCTCCTGAAATTTTTATTCTACCTCCGGCAGCCGCAGCCACCGGATCACGTTCGCATTGATGTCGGGGCCGCCCCGCTTAAAGCGGTACACCGCGCCGTCCCAATAGAGCACCTTCCGCAGCACCACGCCGCCTCCGGCGTCCACATCGGCCACCACCTCGCAGGGCTCGGGCGGCGTCAGCGCGCCCGGCATCCATGAGGCCAGCACCATCTGTCCGCCCTCTGCCGAAACGGGATGAAGTTGATCCGTCAACCCCAGCAGGTAGTCAGTAGAGCAGTGCAGCCCCTGCGCCATTTTGAGCAAGGTTTCCGTGAGGTAAGGGATGATTTCACCCAGTGTGTAGTTGTTCATCCCTTCCGGGACGTCTCCCTGCGCGATCTGCCGCAGCGTCTTCAGCCTGGACAGGTCGCTGTAAGTTGCCTCCAGCTTGGCATCGTCGCCCAGCCCCGCTGCATCCGCCGCCCGGACGATCCGCCCCGCGTCGGCCATAGCCTGCGTCACGGCCTTGCTGCGAGCCTTGGCAGCCTCCCGCTCCTCGCTGTCTTTCTTGTCAGCTTTAGCCTTGCCGTAGATGGCGCGAGCCTTGGCGCACATTTCAGAACACGCCCCGCCGCTGTACATGCCGCCAAGCGGACTGTGCGCACCACCTTCGCGGCATTCTATGCAGCATTTCGCGCCGCCGCAGCGCTCCCAACCGTTGCAGGTCAGGTCGTGCCGGAAGAATTTGTCCTGATGAGTGCAGGCTCCGCCGTCGGGGCACCGGAATTCCGGCACGAGGTAGCCTTTCAGCCGCTCCCCCATTCTGCGGATAGCGTCTGCCGTTGGAGTCTTCTTCGGGCAGACTCGCTTGATCCGCTCCTGCACCTCATCGGGCAGGCTGGACAGCGCGTCGGCGGTATCCTCCGGGAGCTGCCCAGCCTCCCACAGTGGCTTGTAGCAGGGCGCCAGCTTGGTGGCGATTTTCTCCAGCCGCGCCAGCTTGCTCCTACTGATATTGCAGGCCTCTGCCACGTGATCCCGCATCCGGCCGGGGAACTCATAGCCCTCCTCTTTCAGCTGGTACAGCAGTTCCCGCACCTTCTCCGCCTGACGGCCGATCTCGGCCGCGCTCAGATCACGAGTGCTGCTGTTGGCATAGATCAGGCGCAGTTCCCGCAGCGCCGGCGAGGCATCATCCGTCTCGCGGATGCAGGGCACCTCCCGCAGATCCGTGCGCCCCTCCTTCACCAGCTGGCGGATGGCCGCCGTGCGCCGGTGCCCGGAGACAATCACCACGTGGCCGTTCTCGCCGCTCCGCACCCGGATAGGCTGCTGCAGGCCGATGGTGGCGATGTTGTCCGCCAGCCCGTCCAGATCACTGAGCTGGTAGAAGTTGCCGGGGTCGCTATCCAGCAGATCCACGTCTATGTACTCGATCTGCTCACGGCCTGCGGTGTCCGAGTCGGGCACATGCTGCGCCGTACCGGCCAGCGCCTTGCCCAGCTCGCCCAGATCAAACTTCCTTGAGGCTTTACCGGCCATCCGGATCACCTCCGTACACGCGCTCCCGCGCCTGCTCATACAGCCCCGGATACCCGTGCGGGTTGAAATTGAAGCCATACGCGTCGAAAAAACTATCGTTCGACATAGTGAACCACTCAATGGCCCACTGCATGAGAGACTTGCCCTTGTAAGTGATCAAATCATACTGGCTCATGCTCGCACCTCCTCGCCCAGATACTCCTTGACCCACGTCCGGTAGTCCAGCGCTGCGGCACTGCGGGGACTGTAATCGCAGATCGCCTGCCGCATGAAGGTAGACTCCGGCATCTTGTCCGTGCGGCGGATCACCGTCCGGAAAACGTGGATGCCCAGATTGCGGATCAGCGCCTCGCCCTGCCGCACCACGTCGGCGCTGTGCCACTGGGTGATCAACACCCCGGCGATCCGGATCCGGCAGTTGGCCTGACGCAGGCTGTTGAGCTGGGAGTCCATATCCCGGACGCCCCAAGTGGAGAAGCCGTCCACCAGCATGGGGATCACTACCTCGCCGGCTGCCATCAGCGCGGACACGCTGGCGGCGGTAAAGCCGGGCGGGCAGTCAAAGATCATGTAGTCCACGCCGTCCTCCTCGGCGGCCTCCCGGAAGTCCATCAGGGCACCCGGGTCATCCATGCCCTGCCGCAGCGTGGCCACGTCCAGACCGTAGAGCGAGGACGAGGCGGGCAGCAGCTGCACGCGCCCCTCCGGATCCACCGGCACGGTGTTGTCCTCCCACACCGGCTCACAGGTGCCGGTCATCACCTCGGCCACTGTGATAGTGTCCTCGGCCAGATCCGACAGGCAGAACCGCGTCAGGCTTGCCTGCCCGTCGCAGTCCACCAGCACCACCCGCTTGCCGGCACGCCGCAGCACGTCGGCCAGATTCAGGGCGGTGACGGTCTTCCCAACGCCGCCCTTCAGGTTCATGATTGCAATCGTTCTCATTTCAGCTTCTTCCTTTCTGCCCGGGAGAGCCTGATGCACTCCCGGTATTTATACCGCCCGGTGTCGCGCTCCACCACCGCGAAGCGCAGCTCCGGATGGATCCAGACCACGATGCCCGGCACGGGCTTGGCCTTGATCTCTTTCTTCATGCCGTACCGCACCGCGTGCGGCACGAACATGGTCTCGTCGCCTATTTTCATCTGGCGCCTCCTCAAAACGGCATGCTGCCGTCGTCCATGATCTCCTTGAAGCTCACCTGCTCCGGAGGAGGTTTCTTCCATGTGGAGACGGGCGAGGCCTCCGGCTCAAACGTCTGAATGTTGCCGCGAAAGACCATCTTCTTGTACCAACCGGCCTCGCCCATCTTGTTCTTGTCGCACTTGAAAATGCGGCGGGAATTCCGGTTTTCCGGATCCTCCAGGTACAGCAGGAAGATGACCTTCGCGTCCTGCGTGATCTGTTTCGACTCGCGCAGGCTGAACATATTGGGCGCCTCGTTCTTCTTGCCGCTGGCCTCCGGCGTCAGCTGGCTCAGCGCCACCACGGTGATCCCGTGCTCCTGCGCCATGCGCTGCAGCCCACGGGAGATTTCGCCCACGATCTCGGGACGAGACCAGCCCTTCCGCTCCTCTGCCGCAATGAGCTGCAGGTAGTCGATGTAGACCACATCGTAGTGACGGCTCAAGGCCAGAGACTGTATGTCCGCCACGGTGAAGCCGGATGCCTCCATGATCTCCAGATGACCCTCGGCCAGCTTGCTGGCGGCGAAGGCCAGCTCCTCCATGTCCTTTTCCTGCAGGCTGTCCCGCATGATGCTGCCCAGGTTCACCATGGCCTTGGCGCACAGAATGCGGTCAGCAAGCTCCTCCTTGTCCGTCTCGAAGCTGAAAAAGCCCACCCGGTACTTCTTGGCCATGTGCATGGCCATGGCAAGCGCCAGACACGTCTTGCCGGCACTGGGATAGCCGCCCAGGATGCAGTAGCTGCCGGGGTTGACAAACACCCGTTCATCGATGAAGCTGAAGCCCCAGCTGATGCGCTCGGTCTGCTGCTCGCCGCAGTGACGGCGGACGAAGTTGTCCCACATCTCCCGGGCGCCCCAGATCTCCACGCCGGACCTGGCGCTCATGGCCGCGTTGGCCTTGCTCACAAGCTCCTCGCAGGTGGCCAGATCCTCCGTCTCCGTCAGCGCCCTGCCGATCTCCCGCAGCCGGTAGACAATGCTGTCCTGCCGCAGGACGTCCACGTAGGCCATCACGTTGGCGCTGGAGGGCGTCATCTCCGTCAGCTGCACCAGCAGCTTGTCATACTCGGAGGTGCCAGAGGCATCCCGCAGCTGCGCGCCCACCGTCACGATGTCCACCGGTCTGGCCGCCTGAAACAGCTCCCGGATGGCGCCGTAGACCGCCCGGTAGGCGCCGGAGACGAACATCCGGGCATTGACTCTGGCCAGCACGTCGGCGATGCAGTCGCTGTCGATGAGCATCGAGCCCAGGACAGCAGCCTGCGCGTCGATCAGGCGCTGCAGCTGCAGGTCGTCCTTTTTGGTGCTCATATCTCGTAGTCACCCGGCCTTTCCACCGTGCGGCTGGACGACTGCTGCCTGATCTCCTCCGGTGCCTCCGGCATCTCCAGCACGCCGCCGGCGCGGCGGATGCTGTTGAGCCAGACCGACACGGTCTTGACGCCGTAGCCCCGGGCGAACTGATCGTCATAGCGGAGCTTGAGCCGCAGATAGCGCCCCATGGCGTCGATCAGCTCAGGAGACGGCCGCAGGGCGTTCCAGGCACGCCGTGCATCGCCCTTGTCGCCCTTGCTGGTCTTCGTGCCGTCGGCCTTCTGGATGACTGGATAGAATTTCCAGAGCCCTTCAAACCGATCCGGCTCCCATTCCGCCTTTTTCCGGCCATTCCCCCCTTGGGGGGTAAGGGGGGTATTATTCTCTGTATTATTCAACATATTAATGACTCCGCAATTTTGCGGAGACCCCCTCCGCAATTTTGCGGAGACCCCCTCCGCAATTTTGCGGACACCCCCCACAGCTACACCGGCGTAGATCCGCCGCTCAGTTCCGCCTCCGCAGGGCGCCATCTCTACCTCGATATGGCCGGCGTCCCGCAGGGCAGAGACCAGCCGGGTCACCGATTTGGTGGCCCAACCGAAGAGCTGCGCGAAGTACTCGTTGGACGCCCAGCAGTAGCCCTCGTTGTTGCACAGCGCCGTGATCTCGCCGTACAGCAGCTTTGCGTTGGCGGGGAGCTTGTCATCGTAGCGGACAGTCGCGGGGATCACGGCCCAGTACGCCGGGCGCTCAAAAATTTCTGCTTTTTTCACAAAATCCCCCTTGCACATTCGCGTAAAAACTGATACACTGATAGTGTTCTCATTCGGCAGATCTGATTCTGCCTGACCGCTTTTCGGCTCCACCCGAAAGGCGGTCTTTCTTTTTGCCCAGCGCCTCCGCCAGCGAGATCGTCGCCGACGCCGCCGTCCATGCACCCACGATCGCGGCCGCATACAGTACCCAGTCACCCATCCAACTCACCTCCCTCCGGTGTGTTGAACGCTGCCCACTGCACATCGGCGTACTGCCGCGCCCAGTTGGCGGGGTTGGTGTTCCCGCCGTAGCCGGGGAACCACCACAGCTTCCGGCCTACCGGATCCCGCGGTTTGGTCTTGAAGCAGCCCGCCACGTACATGGGCTTGCTGCCGGGCGTCACCAGCAGCCGGACGATGCACATCTGCCCCGCAGGCGGATGTCCGTCCGACCGCGACAGATCCAGCTGCCGCCATTTCAGATTGCTCATAGTTGCTCCTTCCTGCCGCCTCTGGCGGCTTTTTCTGCTGGTTACACCCGCACGCCCATGTAGCGCAGGAACTGGCGCTTGGGGAACTTGACGCGATTGCCCACGATCTGGAACTCAAACCGCATCAGGTCAGGCCGCTGCCGCGCCATGATCCGCAGGTTCTGCGGATCGCAGCCCAGCACATCGCCCACCTGCTGGGGCGTGAGAAAGTCCCTCGGGCAGTTGATCAAATCTTGCAGAGTGCTCTTTGCCATAATTACACCTCCTCCGTGTACATCAGAGCCAGCGCAGACTTGATGATCTCGTTCAGCTCTGCCGTGATGGCCAGGAACTCCGGCCGCTCGGCCTCGTCGATCACGCCATCCTCGGCGATCTCCAACAGCCGGTCGTTGCGGTGGCCGTCGGCAAACTGCATGATCCGCCGCACCAGCTTGATGGTAGCCGTCTCCAGCCGCTCCGGCCTGGCCTCCTGCACGCACTCCGGCAGCAGCGAGCCAAACAGCTGCAGGTGCTGCACGCCCAGAAACTGCGTGTCGTAGACGATGCACATCCGCGCCACCACGTCTCCCGCAGGGACGCGCTCGCCGCCTTCATAGGCTCGCAGACTGCTCAGGCTCACCGCCAGCCGCTCCGCGGCTGCCTCCTGCGTCAGACCTGCCGATTTTCGGGCGGTCTGATAGATGTTTCCGCCGCCATTCTGCATGGACAAATAATCCTCCTTCCGCTATGCTTGGTTTAGGCCGGAGCCATCAGCTCCGCCTCTGTACACACCAGCAGCCGGCACAGCTTCTCCCTGTGCTTGCGGCACGGAACGTTCTCGCCCCGCTCCCACTTGCTCACAGAGCTGCGGTCGATCTCCAGCATGTCCGCCAGCTGCTGCTGGGTGTACCCGCGCTTCTTGCGCATCGCTTCGATTGACAACCTATCGCCTCCTTTGACTTGTAGTGACTAATCCCCATTGACGGGCGCAAAAACGGGTGGTACAATGGGTAAGGGAAAATCAGTGAAAAGAAAACCATCGTAACCACCCGTGCCTGCGCACCGGCGTCACCCGGCAGCACAGGGGCGCTTGCTCCTGCGCGTCTGCTTCTGGCGTTGAACGAGGGAAAACACGTCAAGATCGCACTTGGGGAGATTTTCCGCTGGGCTTTCGCCCGGGGGATGATTGGATTATAAATCTATGAAATATGGATTGTCAATATGAAAATCCATAAAACATAGATTTTTAGCACCTTGCACAGATTGATAATCTATGTTTTATGGATTTTTGATAGGATGAAATTGTTATGACAGAAGTAGCAAGCAGAATATTTACCTTAGTGAAGGCGCAAAAAATTACGCAAAAGGAATTTGCCGAACGTTGCGGCGTGTCAGAAAAGGTTATCAGCCAATGGAAAGGTGATTCGCAGTCGTACAAGAAGTACTTGCCGCAGATTGCTGACGCCCTGAATACAACGGTTGGCTACATCGTTACCGGGAACACCACCGTGAAAGAGGGATTCAGTCAAAGCGAGATAGAACACGTTTTTCTTGACGCATCTGACCACGAGCATAATTACAACGGGCGTGCACACAGAAAAATCATTGATGAAGATGGCCTTGCTCCTCATGAGAGAGAGCTGCTTGCATATATCCGCAGTCGCCCTCCTGAGGATCAACCTGCGGCGTGTCAGGACGCTGAGGCATTTCTGCGTTTCCGCGCAGAAAAGAAATAGTTTCTTGCACAGCAAGTTCCGGGTCTTTGATGCTGCGAAGTAGCTGGATCAAACGAATTTCGCTTGCTGTCATGATAGTACCTCCGTATGTAAATTTTGAAAGGGTGGGATATATGAAGTTTAGCGAATTTCAGCAATACCAGCAATTCACAAAACCTGCGGAGCTACATAAGGCTGTCAACACACTGCGCGGCCTGGTGGCTGGGATCAATTCCGACAGCGGCGCCAGCGAAGCAGAGATGGCAGAGCTGACTCACTGGTGCGAGCTGCACGCTCATTTGCGCGACCGGCACCCGTTTTCGGAACTGCTGCCTGTTGTCGACGCCGCCTGTGCCGACGGCGTGGTAACGGAGGACGAAGCCAAGGACATCCTCTGGCTATGTAGCAATTTTGCTGACAACAGTTCCTACTACGACATGACCACATCTTCCATCCAGTTTCTCTCTGGCCTTGTGCATGGCGTCATGGCGGACGGAGAACTGAGCGACAGGGAGGTCGCAGCGCTGTCCTCTTGGGTGAACGCAAACGACTTTTTGGCTGGTACATATCCCTTCGACGAGATTCATGGCATGCTCTGCGCCATTCTGGCGGACGGGAAGATCACCGAGGATGAGCGCAACCAACTCATGGCACTGTTCAGCAACTTCCTCGACTTCACCTCATCCTTCAATTTGACCCGTGCTGACTTCGACGAGCTGAGGGGAAAGTACAGCGTCCCCGGCATCTGCGCCGCCTGTCCGGACATCTCTTTTGAGGGGAAGCTGTTCTGCTTTACCGGAGAATCGCTCCGCGCAAAGCGCGCGGAAATTGCCAACGTGATCGCCGATCTTGGCGGAACGCTTCGTTCCGCTGTGTCAGCCAAGACCGACTACCTGATCGTGGGCAACTCCGGAAACCCCTGCTGGGCATATGCTTGTTACGGGAGAAAGATTGAAGAGGCTGTCATCCTTCGGCGCGCCGGGGCAAAAATCATTATCGTAAATGAGACGGACTTCTGGGATGCCGTAGACGACAAAACAGCCGGAATCGAGGAATAATATGGACGGCATGAAATACTGTAAATGGTGCGGTGCGCAGATTGCGTCCAGCGCCAAGTTCTGCACGAACTGTGGTGCGAACGTTGCTCCTCCGCAGGATCCTCTTGTCAGATATTGCCGTAACTGTGGCCGTCAGCTCAACCCCAAAGCCAGCTACTGTCCTATCTGCGGGCAGGATCAGACCGGCACCCGCGATCCGTATAAGCGCAGTCCAGTCTCACCCCGAGAGCTTCAGAAGATGGCCACCCGCCAGAAAATCGTCGAGAACCGCGCCCAGGGCGTGGCCTGCTGCCCGAAGTGCGGCAGCACCTCTATTACCGCTAATACCAAGGGATACGGCATCGGCAAGGGCGTTATTGGTGCTGCCGCATTAGGCCCCATCGGCCTTGTGGCCGGCAACATCGGTCGGCATAAAGTCTTGGCCACCTGCCTTAATTGCGGCCACCGCTTCAAGCCCGGTTGGTGACCTATGCTCGGGCACAAACAAATATAATAATATTTGTAAAATCTCTTGACAAATACTTTTGTATGTGTTATTATATCATTGTCAGGAGGAAATGCGGATGAAAAGCTACTCGTCAAGGAAAGTCATTCAAGCGCTGAAAGCGGACGGATGGTTCGAGGTGAACACGGTAGGCAGTCACCACCAGTTCAAGCACCCCACGAAAAAGGGGCGCGTCACGGTGAAGCACCCCGACAAAGACATCCCCCGAAAGACGCTGGACAGCATTGAAAGACAGTCTGGGCTGCTGCTTCGGTAGCCCAGACCTCCTGACCTTAATTCTGCATGGAGGTAAGGCAAATGAAAAAAACGGAGCGCTATTTTTACCCGGCCGTTTTCACGTATGCAGACGGGCAGGAGATCGCGGTCACCTTCCCGGATCTGGACGTGGCCACCAGCGGTGAGAGCGATACCGACGCGCTGCTCTCTGCCCGTGAGCTGTTGGGCTGCGTCCTCTGCGGCCTTGAGGAGGACGGCGATCCCATTCCGGTACCCACGTCGCTGGCCGACGTGCATCTGGAGAAAAACGAGCGGGCGGTTCTGGTCGACGTCTATATGCCGTCCATCCGGCTGGCTCGCGTCAACCGCAGCGTGAACCGCACGGTAACGCTGCCCGCGTGGCTCAATGCCGCAGCGCTGGAGCGTGATGTCAATTTCTCGCAGGTGCTGCAGGATGCCCTGCGCACACAGCTCCATCTGGGGCAGCCGTAATGTGCCCGACTCGGGCACAGAAGTAATCATGTATAAGCCCCCGCCGTCTCCGCAACGCCGGCGGGGGCTTGCATCCGGCGCCGCGCCACCATCGCTCGCCGGGTGCACGACCAGCGTAGCAATTTTCGGTCGGGTAGGTCAAGCCCGAATCTTGGCTTTCGACAGGGCTCGACGGCCAAGATTCGGGCCGGGCCGACCCAGAAACGGGTCGAAGGGGAGAAAATGGTACAGAAGCTGCAAGAAAAATGCCGAGAGGCGCGAGATCGCCTCGGCTACACCAACCAGGACATCGCCGATGCAACAGGCATCCCCCTGTCCAGCGTCAAGAACTTTTTCGCGGCCACCAGCAAGGTGCCCGGCCTGACCTACGCCGCGCTGATCTGCAAATTCCTGGGCGTTTCCATCGACGGGTGTTTTGACATCATCCCCGCCGAGGACACCGAGGCGCAGCTGTGGCGGCAGCTGAAAGAAGATCATATGAATAGCGAAAACCAGCGCCTGACCGAGGTCAACGGCCTGCGGAAAGAATTGGACAAAAGCCGCCTGTCGACGATCCTCGTCCTGTCCTTCCTGTGTGCCGTCCTTTCGGTGGCGCTGATTTTCTACATTATCATGGATTTCCACATCAAGGACGCGGGCCTCATCCAGGGCGGCGAGGTCGGCGGCGGCGCGTGGATCGTCATCACGCTGGTGGCCATTGCCTTCGGCGTCATGTCCTCCGCGCTGTTCTCCGCCCTGCGCTACGCCCGCCGCATCGCCCCGGAGGAGCAGGTATGAGGTGCCGCAGCTGCCGCAAAGAGATCCCGGGCGGCGCTGTGTACTGCCAGCACTGCGGCGTCAAGCAGAGCGTCGCCCGGCTGCCCAAGAGCCGCGGCAACGGTCAGGGCAGCGCCTACCGGCTGCCCAACGGCAAATGGCGCGCCGCTGTGCTTGTCGGGTACCGGACTGATCCCGAGGGGAAAGTCCACCGGGAGGTTCGCTGCAAAGACGGCTTCAAGACAAAGCGCGAAGCGCTGGAATACGTTCCGCTACTGCGCGCCCGGCAGAAGCGGCCAAAGTCCGTCACCCTGAAAGAACTCTATGAGCGGTGGGAGCCGACCCACCGCGCCGGAAAGTCCACTATGGGCAACTACCATGCCGCCTGGAACTACTTCCGGCCGCTTTACGATCTCCCCGTGTCTGACATCGACGTGGACGATCTGCAGGACTGCCTGGACGACTGTCCCCGTGGCAAGCGCACCAAGGAAAATATGAAAGCCCTGGCGGGGCTGCTCTATAAATACGGGATCCCCCGCCGCCTGACCGACATGAATCTGGGCGAGTACCTGACAGTAACGGCGCCGCCCAGCGAGAGCAAGGCCGGTCTACCTATAGACGCCGTAGAGACACTGCGAAAAGCCATCGGCTCCGTGGCCTGCGCCGGCTACATCGTCGCCCAGTGCTATCTGGGCTTCCGCCCCTCTGAGCTGCTGGCGCTCCGTGTCGAGGACTACAACGCCGAGCTGCGCGCCTTCACAGGCGGATCCAAGACCGACGCCGGCCGCGACCGCGTGGTGACCGTTTCCCCTAAGATCCAACCCATCATCGACCGTCTGGTGGGCGTCCGCAAGGCGGGGCTGGTGTTCTGCATGGACGACGGCTCCGCCATGTCCAGCGCCGTCTACCGCGACCGCTTCTATGCCGCACTGGATGCTGTCGGCATCGACAATCCGACCTTTGAGCGGGACGGTAAGCAGTACCATGCCTATACACCTCACAGTTGCCGCCATACCTTCGCCACGCTGATGAAGGGCGTCCAGGCTCCGGATAAGGACAAGCTGGAACTGATTGGCCACACCTCCACGGAGATGCTGCGACACTATCAGGACGTCAATATTGAGGATCTTCGCCGCATCACAGACGCCCTGTAGCTGGTGCGCTGCGGAGAGGTCTATAACATAGCTACTACATAGTAATGCCGATTTTTCCGCATGATTCCGTCATTTCTGGGTGAATGGCATTCAAGAGGTCAGCGGTTCGATCCCGCTTATCTCCACCAAACTGGTACGCAGAGTGACAAAAAGTTCCGTATTTAGCAAAAATACGGAACTTTTTGTTTTTGTGCATATTTACAGAACTTGTACATAATCGTGCTCTATAACATAGCTATAACATAGCTTTGTTTGTCGTCACGTCCCCCGATACATCCCGTGCAGATTTCTGACCTCGGCCGCCTTCTCGATCTGCTTCTGGTGCAGATAATCATACAGGGTCTTCATGCCCTCGGGCAGCTCACCATGGTCCTGCTGATACTTGTCGATCACCTTCGTGACCTCGGTATGCAGCACGGTCATGTGCTGCATCTCAGCGGCGGAGAGGTCAAAGAATACCTTGGACAGGTTGGGGTTGCTCTCCTTGTACTCCAGCGCACATTTGGCGTACTTGAGCGCATCGGCGATCTCATCGTCGACCATCTCAGACAGTTTCTGAATCAGCTTCATGGGCGTCCTCCTCTTGTGTCTCATTCGTGGGGATCGCAGCTCCGGCGACCTTTTTCAGGCCGCCGATCGCCGCATCGCCCAACTGATTTCCGATGCTGCGGCCGGTCTCTGTGGAGACCATAGCGCCCAGCAGCATCCCGACTAGCAGCTGCAGCATCATGACCACCTCACGCGGACTTGACCCGCAGCGCCACATTGCTGACGGTAGCGCCGGCTCCGGACAGCACCAGCGTCAGAGAGGCACCCGCCGCACAGCAGGCCTGCCGCACGGAAGCCGGGAAGCTCACATTCACCTCATCGCCTGCAGCGGTGGCGGTGACGGTCGCGGATGCACCAGGATAGGCCACGCCGTCCTTGTACAGCGTCGCCGTGACAGCACCTACCGCCGCGGGCGCCATCGTGATGGACACGTCCACGTCATAGATTCCGTCGCAGCCGCGGCCGCCGAAGATGTTGACGGCATTGCCGTTCAGCCGGATGTCGCAGCCATGCTGCCGAATCGTGCTGCCCAGCGGAATCACACCGCCCTCGGCAACAGTGACCGGCGTCTGCATGGCAGCATACAGGATAGATTTACAGGACATGCTATTCTCCTTCCTTCAAAAAGCAGGCGGGGCTGTTGCCCCGCCCGTTAGCCCCAAGCAGGGCCTTGCGTTTGTGCTTACAGGTTGCTGCCATTGCAGCTGCAGGCCGCGGGGATCATCTGCCCCGCAGTGGTAGCCGCCACACCGTACAGTGCGGGCTTGGTCAGCATGCGCCCTTCGATGGCGTCCAGGCGCCGGTTGAAACCGCAGCAGCACTCGGAGATCTTCGCTGCCAGAGCATCGGTCTGCTCCTTGGTGAAGATACCGTTCTTGAGGCTCTGATTCTCCATCTTCAGATCGAAGATGGTTTCCTGCAGATGCTGCTCATAGATGCGGCTTGCCTGGCTGGTGATGGCTTCGGTGCTGGCGTTGATCGCCATGCGGGTGTCATTGCTCTGCTGCTCGATCAGGTACTGGGTGCGGGCAGTGTCGATGATACCCTGCTTCTCCACTTCGCAGTTGCTGACGCGGGTGCAGCCGCCCTCGGCCATCACGGCGGGCATATTGTTGCCGCGGCCCCAGCCGCTGAAGCCGTTGCCGAAGATAGCGAAGATCACGATGATGACGAAGAGCACCGCGATCCAGCTCATACCGGAACTACGATCGTCCATAACACACTCTCCTTTCTCAAAATTAAATTATATTCCAACGGCTACTTGAGCCGGGGGAATTTTGTGGTACTGTCTGTTTTCGCGCTCTGGGCGCGCTGTGAGCCGTTCTGCGCGCCCCCGAGGATTTTATCGGCATCGGCCTTCAGCGCCTCAGGAGTCGTCCCCAGCAGGCTGCAGATAGCCCTTGCCTGCATAGTCTTACCGTACCGATCAAAAATGCTGTTGACGATACCGGAATCGATCCCCAGCCTTTGGGCTGTGCTTCTGCATCCCTCCAGCGTGTCAGCCGTTCCGCTGACCTCCTTTTTCGCTCGCTGCACCGCGCCCTGCAGGTTGATTCCGGGAAACATTCTCCCGATGGACGTCAGGATCTGCTCCATTCCCATTTTCCTTCATCTCCTTGATCTGAGCCGTCAGGCTCTTAATGATGTTGGACATATCGGCCATTGCCGTCTGCATCTCGCCCATCAGCTGTTCCTGCGTCTTGGCGGGGGTGATAACACCCAGCTCCACCAATTTGTCATAATACTGCTGCGTGGTGCTCTCCAACTCCGTATAGGCGGCGCAGGTCTTTCCGATCAGCTGCTGCCGGTTGCCGAAGTAGTCTGCCTGCCAGATGTCGCCGCCGTCGATGATGCACATCATGCAGGGATTGCCGGAATACCCGGCGATTGCGAACTCATTCACCCGTGACACCTCCTTGCTATCTGTATTGTAAACAAAAAAGGACCCGACAAAGGGTCTGAAAAAGGTCTTTGTCGGGTCTTTTGCTTATGAGAATTTTACAGCGTCCGCAATTTTGCGGTACCCTCTGCGCCGGCAGCGCTTCACATATTCCTCTGAAGAGAAGAGGCAGTCAGCCACCTGCTGGCGGGATTTTCTTCTGACATCGCACTCAATGATGCAAAATGCTTCGTCACTGGGCAGCTCCAGCGCGGCGATGTAGGCCACCGCCCGCTGGGGTGCCATGCTTTGGAGCTTTGCGCGGATTTCTTTATGCTGCGGGTTCATATGGATCTCCACGCCGTGAGCCTGCGGAGCTCTCGCGGAGGCGGAGGGCGGCGAATCATAGCCTCTCGCCTCGCTCATAATTGATCTTACACCTCGCCGGTTACGATATACGCCTCCGGGAAGATCTCCCGCACCTTGGCCAGATATGCGTCTGCGTTGGCCTTGACCTTGAACGCGCCCACCTGCACCCGGTAGATGGTGTCCGACTCGGGCACATCCGGCACTGGCTCCGGCTCGATGTCCACCTGATTGTCCGGCGCGACGTAGGGGATCTCAAAAAACGCACAGATGGCCTGACAGGCCTTCTCCGCGATGGTCTCCATGTTGTCGATGAGCCACTGGGCTTCCTCCGGATTGTCGTGGAAGCCGAACTCCGGCAGCACGGCGGGCATGGTGGGTGCCCGCAGCTCGTAGAGGCGCGTGTCCTCGACCAGACGCTCGGAGGTGCCGGGGGACATGGGCGCAATCAGATCCTGGATCAGTCTGCCGATCTTCCGGCTGCCCTCCGAGGGGTAGCAGTGGACTCGTGTGCCCGCCACCTTGCCGTTAAAGCCGTTGGTGTGCAGAGCGATGTGGAGATCGGCAGGCCATGCGTTGGACGCCTTTACCCGGTCGTACATATTGCCGTACTGAGCGTTAATGACCTCACAGCCGCAGCGCTTCAGCGCGATCTCCAGATAGTCCGCACACCGCCCCATCTGCTCCTTCTCGTTGGTGGTGTGCCCGTTCCACAACGCCTCGGTGGCATAGGCATTGCTCGCCCGATCCTCTGGGCTTAGAAAGATTTTAGGCATTGCCGTCGCCCCCATTTGCCTTGGTTTTGTTATACTGCGCTGTGGAAATACCCAGAATCGCTCCTGCAAAGGCCGTCACGGCGTTTAGCGTCAGCACCACGTCATCGGGCCGGGGCCAACCCCAGACGGGGGCCAGAGCGGCGTACAGCGCCGCCACGGCGGGCAGCACGATCATGACCACCCATTTCAGCACATCATAAATTCTGTCATTCAGTTTCATGTTTTGTCCTTTCCGGGCTTTTGCCCTGTCTGTTATTTTCGGATAGGTAGGCGGCGCACCTCTTCCATCACGCGCTTGGCGCTGCCGTTGCCTCCTATTCGCTCATACGGCGCATACAGGTAATCGTTAAGGTTCTCATACTCGTCCTGTGTGATCTCGCCGCGCTGGATGTAGGTCATGCCCAGATGGATGATGCGATCATGGGCCAGGCCCACCAGCATTTTGCGCTCTGCATCGTTTTTGTCCGTCCGTTTGCCCACCAGTGCCCATAGGCCGCCGCTGGTCAGAGCCGCCACGACAATGGAGCTGATGGCGGGGATAATATACTGCCACATATCAAACCACCTCCCATCCGTACGTTCCCGGCGTCCACACGTTGTTGTCAATGGTAGACTTCCATATTTTGCCCTGATATGTCACCTTATCGCCCTTCATGTAGGGGTTGGTGCTCTCAGGCTGCTGCCACTCGGGGATCACGGTAGGATCGGGGATCAGTACCTTTGCCCACAGGCTGACAGCACTTGTCGGCGTCCAGTCCCGCTGCGAGGTGTGCCCTTGCAAGCACTTGTACAGCACGCCGCCGTACAGGCATCTGTCACCGGCAGAGTAGGCCACGCTATCACTGCGCCACGGGCGGTAGATCATCGGTGCTGTTACCGCCTGCGCATCAGTCAGGACAGCCGCTGCCGCGTCTATGCTGGCGCGAAGTGCTTTCGCCTGTTCCAGAATGTCAGCCCTCATATCATTCCTCCGTTTCGATACCGAGAATCTTCAGCGCAGCTTTGTACTGCATCGCCTCCGCAGATGTCGGCTCCACAGGCGCAGGAGGCGGCAGCGCCGCCGCGTCCTCTTCGATCTCCGCCTCGCTGCGCAGCACCGCCGCACCGTCTGCATATTTATACCGAGGGATACCGTCATCTGTATAAAGGCTGTCAAAGTAATTGCTTTGACACAGGTTATAACGGTCTCCCTCGCCCTCGTCCAGCAGCGTCCAACCGGCCATGTCGCCCATGTTCCCGGTGCTGTAGCCGCCGTCGCAGGCAGTAATGCGTCCGCGGTCATCTGTTTTGATGTAGACCTTGCTCATACAGCACCTCCCTTACAAATCGGCGGAAAAGATCACCTTGTTGAGATCCATCCACATATCTGTTTGCCCGTGACTGGGTTTATTGGCCAGAATGCGCAGAGCATTCTGCATGGCGGTGTAGGTATACGTGAAGCCCTGCACCAGTCCGGTAGAGCCCCACGCGCCGACGTTGACGGTACCTGACTCCAGCACGGGATTGGTGCGCAGCGACGCAGGCGTGGGGATGAAGAACTGGACAATATTGGCGCCAACAAATGTCGTCCGTGTGAAAATACTGCCGCCGATAAACGGCGCAAAGCAATACCGCTGGCACTTGGTTAATTCCTCCCCGTAGTCGGGGATCTCGTTGAACTGCCAGACGCTGCCGTTCTGGTGCGCCAGCGTCTGGGTGCTGCCCAGCTCCAGCTTGGCACCCAGCAGCTTCTTGTTCTGCGCCGTGATCGTGAAGGTCTTAGTAGCGTCGTTGTAGGTGGGCACCACCTCGGAGACGCCCGCCGCCGTCAGCACCGTGGCCACCACAGGCGCCCCCACGGCAGACTCAAGGATCTGCACCATGGTGCCGTTGAGGGTAATGCCGTCGCTGTTGATGGTGACGGTGCCGGAGACCAGCTTCCAGCGATCCAGAAAATAGGCGCCCGCCGTGGAAAACGTGCCGCTGACCAGCCGCTGGTTGACGGGATGGGGAAAATACCAGTTGTGCAGCAGATTGGGCGGACAAGGTCTTCCCTGCGCCGCCAGGTCGTCGAGCACCGTCTGCACGGACTGGTTGCCGTTCGTCTGGATGTTGGCTGCGCTGAGGGTCACATTGCCGGTGCCGTCCGGCGACTGATCGTTGACGGAGCTGACGGAGCCGGTACCGTCAATGCCCATTCTCGTCACGGAGTAGCTGACGGCAGGACTGCCGGTGTTGAAAGAAGTCGTCACCCGCGTCCACAGGTACTTACCCTGCGGCACGGTGGGGATCGTGGTGCTCCAGCTGCCGCTGGGCGCAATGGTGCCCGAGTCGGACACCATATATTCCACCACCGTACTTGTTACGGTGGCCGCCGCGCCGGTGTCGCCCTTTTCGCCCTTGATCTGATACCAGGTGTAGGCCTGCCAGTCGGTAGGCGCCGTCGCCGCCGTGCCGGAGTAGACGCCCATCCACGCATCCGGCAGGTCGCCCATGCTGTGGCTGGACGCCGTGGGCTGCTGGCTGGCGTATTTGATCCAGACGTGACTTGCCTCGCCGGTATCACCCTTCGCTCCGTTGGCCACCGCGAACGTAAAGTATGTGCCGTCCGACCGGGTGAAGCGGTACGTATCCACCAGCCCCACCGTAGACAGCTTTTCAAACGCTGTCAGGCCGTTTCCGTTGGTCACGGTAAAGGTTTTCGTGGTGGTGTCGGCCAACGTGATGGTGTAGGTATCCACAAGCCCATCCGTACCGGTTTTGGCAATATTGGAAATACCGCCGTGACCGTCAGCCGCCGCCGTCAGCCAGTTCAGCAGCACCTGTCCCTGCAAGCGCTTGGCCGTGCCGTCCTGCTGCAGCACGAAGAGGTCTGTCGATTTGACCTGCTCCGCCGCCGTCAGCTCGGAAATCGCTTTGTCAGCCATTCTCCGCGTCCTCCTTCTCTTCCGTAGTCGCAGCGGGCGTCAACCCCGCCTCCAGTGACTCCAGCGCGTTGATGCACGCCAGCAGCCGGTCAAGGTTGCTCTTACCCCGCACCTCCACGCCGTTCAGCGTGGTGATGATCGCCCGGATCGTCTCTCTCATACGTTTTCCCCCTCATAGGGGCGGCGCAGCGATACCCGCACCGCCGTGGTATTGTTGTAGGCATACTCTACGCCAAGGATCTTCGTATAGCCGTCATAGGTGACCGTCTCTTCGCCCGCACGGTATTCCATGTGCCGGGTGTTGGCCGGGGCACTGAACATGGCCAATGCCTCCGCCAGCGTTACCCCCAGAACATCCACATACAGGATGCCGACGGACGCCAGCCCGCAGAACGGGCAGTCATATGCGGTACCGTTGTCGAGCTTGAATGTAGTCTGCATGAAAAACACCTCCTAGTACGTACCCAGAACGCGTCTGGCGCTTGAACCGTCTACCCAGCTGACCGCCAGGCCGTTCACCCAGATATTCGTCGTCCGGAAGTTGTTGATCGTTGCGTTGCCGGCGAATACCTTATTGGCATAGATCACGTCTGCAAAGTACCCGTTGATTGTCTTGTCGCAAGTACTGGGCTTGATAGAGCCGGAGGTCATGTGCCGGTTCACGATGGCATCCGTGCCGATCTGCGAGCCTCCCACGGAGTAGGTTTTAAGCCCCGCCCCGTCAAAATATCCAGCCGTCTCGCCAAACTCGATATTCCCTGCGCGCACCGTCCCCAGGAACGTCCCGCTGTAGGCCGTCAGGTTGCCGCCGGAATCCACCTTGAAGTTCTTCCCCAGCTGAATGCCGCTGCTGCCAATGTAAATGCCGTTGGAGTTGGTGCCGCCCCATGTCTGGTTGTTGGTGCTCAGGTACCCGCCCTTGAGCACGAATCCGCCGACCTTTCCGCTGGTGGCTTCGATCTCTCCCGTCACCTTCAGGCCGCCCTTGTCGGCCTTCAGCACCGTGCCGCCGTTGCTGGACAGCTTCCAGCTGTCGGCCAGCAGTTCCCAGCCGAAGCTGGACGCGTTGCCGCCGGTGCGGCTCACCTTGGCGCTGATCTGGTCGGCCTGCACCGCCAGCGCCGCCGTCAGTGTCTTTGTGTCGCTCTCCCGCGCCGTCACCTCCGCGCTGATCCGGTCGGCCATGATCAGCAGCTGGGAGGACACGTCCTTGAATTTCCGCGCCACCCGGCGCCGTTCCGGGGATTTGTAGGGCACCTCCTCATCGATGTCCTCGTCCGCCGGCGCGGAGGCCGTCGTGCGCATCAGGGCGTTGAAGTTGATCTCCGTCGCGTAGATGCCGCTGTAAATTTTGTCCAGTGTGATGGCGTCCCCGATCTCCGCCGACGGATCCAAAAGCGCATCCTGCGCCGTGTAGGGCTGGTACTGGAAGCCCTTCAGCCGCGCCAGAATGTCCGCGCCGATCTGCCGCGTGATCCACGGGCTGGTCGCGTCCAGATTCCGCCCGGAGGCCGATCCGACCTTGACGCCCTCGCTGTCATCGTCGGTGTACACCGTCACGGCGGAGATACCGTCCAGCGCCGGCGAGGACTCGATGCTCTCGGCCGCACGCCCTACCTTGAAATTTGCCGTCTCAGACAAGGATCCTCACCCCTCCGAATGTGATTGCGTACCCGGTGGACGTCACCAGATACCGTGTCTCGGGCGGGATGCCGTTCAGCGCCAGCATCCGCAGCTCGCCCAGGTCTGTCATGAGCCAATTGGCTCCGTACATGGCCGCGATATAGCCCAATACCTCCCGGCAGGAATAGCCGGAAGGGTATTGGATCGGATAATTTTTGTTCAGCACCGTCCACGTCCGGGTATCGACGTTCAGCCTCAGATAGTCGGCAATCTCCTGCACCACCTGCCTGTCTGCGGCAGGCCAGCTCAGCGATGACTGCGGCGGATAGTCCTTCTCGGCCAGCAGCATGGCGTCGTAGCCCGTCAGCAGGATCGTAGGGAACGCGCTGTCCGGATTCAGCGTCTCCCGCTTGTCCAGATAGAACACGCCCTTGGGCAGCCACTCCGAGACCGTTTCGCCGTCCGTCAGCCGGACGAACGGCACGATCCGCGCCCGCTTGGGAATCTCGCCCAGCGGCACCCGCATCTCCACGGAGATCTTGCCCGCCACGCAGTTGCCCACGCCCGGGGTGTCCCCGGGAAACAGCGAGTGGGAGGTCTTGACGGCCTTCAGCATCTCCTCCCGGTACCCGCCGTCGCCGCCTGCCGTACCCGTCAGGATCGACACGCCGCCGAAGGTGATGACCTCGCCCTGCTTCGTGATCAGCCGGGAGTTTTCGCCGATCGCCACCGACACCTCCGCCCAGTGGTGCTTCTCCATCAGCGTCCGGTAGGTGTTCGATACGCTCTGCATCCCGTCACCTCTCGATCAGCGGGAACGTGATCCCGCTCCACCAGTCGTCGTCCGGCTTCGTCATCAGAAAGCTGGCCGGGTTGTTGTTGCTGTACATCACCACGCCGCTGCGGTAGCCGAACATGGGGTCGTAGTAGTCCACCGTCAGGTACTCCGGGAAGATGGTGTTCAGCACCAGCTTGGCCTCCGTGGCCGTCAGCGGGCGGCAGGTCACATCCAGTCGGATCTTGGTGGCCACCCGTCCCCGCTGCATCTGGCCGTCCAGCGTCCGCCCGCTGTTCGACGCCTCCACGTCGCTGCGCTGCCACTTCACGCCCTGGGGCGCGATGTAGGGGATAAAGTCCACCCCGTTGATCGTCAGCTTCATTTTCAGCGGTATCGCCCCCTATCCGTTCATTCTGGCAGCTTCCCGCTGCTGCTGCGTGATGAAGCGGCCGAGATCGTAACCGCCGCCTCCGCTGCGCTGGCGTATGACCTCCATGATCTGCTGCGCCGCGGAGTAGATCGCGGTGATCACGCCGTCGTTGGCGTCCTCCACGCCTGCGGAGATGCCCGCCACGATCTGGTCGCTGTTGGCCACGGCCGCGTGGCTGCCCAGCCGGCCCACCATCTCCGGTCTACCGTTCTCATTGGCCCAGAACAGCCCGGCCGACTGCATCACACCGCCGCTGGCAAAACCGGGCGCGGCGATCACCGCCGCTCTGGTTGCAGCGGCGCTGAAAGTTCCAAAAGTACTTCGTCCACCGCCGCCATGGGCGCCCAATCCGCTGGCAAACGGCCACTCCATCAGTTGCTTGAAAAAGTTTTGTACTGCCATAACGGCGTCGCGGATCCAATCGACCATACTCTGAATCTTGCTCAGCAGCGGCGCTTTGACGGAGTTTTCAAACCAACCGGGAATGTCCGAGAAGAAATTCCGAACGCCCTGCCAGGCCGACTGCAGCGCGTGACACACATCGTCCACGAAGATCTTCAGACTTCCGAATTTATCCATCAGGTCGCCGATGTTGCCCATCATGCTCAGCGACTCCAGCCCCAGAAAATCGCCGACCTCACCGATGGCCTGATAAAGCCCCGTGGTGTCTACAGTTTTTCCGCTGAAAAAGTCGCCAACAGCACGAAACGCCTTGCCCACATCGCCCTCAATGTCGATCACCAAGGAGCCAAAGCGTTCCGCCAAGGGCGTGATCACGCTGTCAATAAACCAATTTACTACGGGTTCCAGTGCCCGCAGCGTCTCGCTCAGGCCATACAGCGCATCTGCCAGCAGATCCACCGTTGCCGGCGCCAGATCGTTCACAGTCCACACCGCCAGCGGCTCCAGCACCTTGTCATAAGCCGCGCCCAGGTAGTCGCTGATCGTGCGCCCCAGATTTCCAGCCGAGGTCTTCAGCCGCCCCCAGGCGGCCTCCAGCCGGGAGAAATCCATCTTGTCCACGGTCTCCTTCAGCCGGCGCAGGATCTTCTCCAGCGCCGTGCTGCTCTCCCCGGCCGCCTCCAGCGTGTCCCAGTCGATGCCGGTGATACCGCCGCCCACGTCGCCCAGTCCGCCGCCCCCGCTGCCCCCGCCCGAGGACGTATCGGCAGCGCTGCCGGGGTCGTTCAGCAGGTTCAGCTCGTCGATACCCAGGGCGCTCAGCTTCTGCGCCGCCCTGGCGGCCTTCTCCGTGCTCTTGGCTGCGCCGTCCATGGCCCCGGACAGGTCGTCGCCGGCGTCGGCGGCCTTGTCAATGCCGGCAGCGGCGTCACCGATGCCGCCCCCGGCAGATGCTACTGCCTTTGTCTTGGCTCCGAATACATTGGCAATGGCCTGCGCCACCCGGCCGGCCCATGCCGCCACCTTCTGCAGCACCGCCACCACCGTGTTCAGCAGCGGCAAAAAGGCGGTAGCAATGGTCATCACCGCCTTGCCGAACTGCTCCTGAATGTCACCCAAGGCGAATTTCACCTGCTGCAGCCGGCCTGCCGGCGTCTGCGCCAGCGCCCGGTTCATGCCGCCCACGGATTCCTCCACCACCTGCGCCAGCACCGCGGCGCGCTGTGCCTCGTCGCCGTACTTCAAAACAGCCTCCTGCGCCGCATCAAAGGAATAGCCGTACCGGCTCAGCGCGCCGGTCTGGCCGTTCATCACCTTGCCCAGCATGGTGGCGATATTGGCGGCATTCTCGCTGCTGGCGGCCATGCCGTACTGCTGCGCCAGCATATCGTTCATCACGGGGATCAGCGTCTCCAGCGAGTCGCTCAGCCCCAGATAGGTGGCCAGCTCCACCGCACCGGCCTTCGTGACCTCCGCGTCGATCACGCCCAGCCGCTGCTGGGCGTCTGCCAGATCCAGCACGCTCCGCCACTGCGCTTTGGTGGCGCCCATGGTGTTTTTCATCACCTGCGCCAGCGCGGCGTTGTTCTCCTGCACCTCGTTAAAGGCCGCTGCCGCCTCCTTGGCGGCGTGCACTATACCGGCCAGACTCACAGCAATGCCCGCGGCGCCCAGCACCTTGTTCATGCCGCTGATGGCGCCGTTCAGCTTGCTGGTGGAGCGGTTGATCGCGCTCATCATGCTGCCCATGGAGCTGCTGGCCTTCTTCGCCTGCGTCGTCACCGCCGAGAAGTCCGCGCCCACGCGCAGCATCAGATTTTTGATCACAGCCATAGCCTCCACCTCCTTTCTTATTTAACCGTGCCCGCCTAATCTGCTGCCGTGCCGCGTCACGCCTCCTCCCCGCCAAACAGGCGGTTCAATGCCGCCGCCTGCCGGTACAGGGCGTCGTCGTCCATATCCGCGCCCTCCCGCTCGCCACGGTGAGGGAACAGCTGCTCCAGCGACGGGGCGTGTCTGACGAACAGACACGCCCGCAGCGCCATGGCCATGCTGTAGATGTTGACCTCTGTCAGCTCCTGCTCCTGCCGGCGCAGCTGCCCGGCCGCCTGCACATAGATGTTCAGCTCCCGGACGGTCATGGCCTCCCACTCCCGGGGAGACAGCCCCACCTGGGCGGCTAGACGCAGGCTTTCTTCCCAGCTCCAGCCGCCGCCTGAGGGTTTTCCGCCGTCTCGCCGGGGGCGTCATCGTCCTCGCCGCCGCGGCCCAGCGCCTCGCTCACGGCGTCCACCGCCTTGCGGTAGACCTCCAGCACCGGCACCTGCTCCAGCATCGTCTCCACCATCTCCGGCGTCAGGCTCTCGTCCTGCGCCGCCAGCATGCAGTACACCGCCGTGGCCATCAGGTCGTAGCGCTGCACCGCTTCCTGCAGCTCCGGGATCTTCACCCGCGTCAGCGCGGAGAACTGCCGCATGGCCTTGTGAGAAAATTTCAGCTCCCTGGGCCTATCCAGTGTCAGAATGACCATTGTCCGCCCCCCCTTACACGGCCACCGTGTCGGCCAGCGTGGGCTTGCCGCTGACCTTCAGCGTCGCCTCAAAGGTAATGGCGTCGTCCACGTCCGCGCTGGTGGTGAACTTGGTCACACCGGCCTTAAAGGTCCAGCTCTTGCCGATCTTTGTCGGGAACACGATCTCGCAGTCCACCACGTCGCCGCTCTCCATCAGGTCATACATACGGCTCTGACCGCTGTCCGCGCCGTCCATGAACCCGCTGACAGATACCTCGCCGCCGTCCTTGAAGCCCGGCAGATACTCCCGGTAGCCGTCCGTGTTGCCCATGTCGGTCACTTCCACCTCGTCGGCGCTGGCGTCGATGCCGCTGATGGATTTCAGGCCGCCCACCTCCACCTTGGTGCTCCCGGTGGACGCCGCCACCTTCAGCTTGGTTCCCACGCTTCTGCTCTTTGCCATAATCAATCTCCTTCCTGATAATCGATCCGCAGCAGATACATCCTGCGGAATTTGTTCACTTCCATCTCCTTGAGGTCGGGGCTCTGCTGGCTGACGCTGACGCGCTCGATGTACACGCCGCCGGTTTGGATGCCCCGCAGCCGCTTCACGGCGGCCGCTGCCAACGCGGCGGTGGACGCCATGGCGGCGTAGCTGCCGGCCACCACGTGGATCTCCACCTCGGCCGTCTCCAGCCCGGTGCCGCCCTCCAGCACCTCCTCCTCGCTCCACGTCCGGATGCGGTAAAAGGCAAACAGCGGCTCGTCCCGCAGCGCCTCCGCCGTGTACACGTGGCCGTTCAGCCCCTTCACGCCCTCCAGCGCCGTCTTGATGATCTGCTCAAGAGCCATGCCGTTTTGTCCACTCCTTCTGTATCGCTTCGTTGAACTTCCTGGCCATCTCCGCCTGCGCTGGCTCCCGCATAGCCTCGCCCTCGTCCCGCATGAAGTGAAAGCCGGGGGAATAGCTGATGCCGCCGCCCTTACTGCGGGTCAGGAAGCCGTATTCCATGCTGGCGGGATAGTAGGCGTGGTCAGACTTTCCACCCGCCTCGCCGGGGTTCTTGATAGGCCGCTGCAGGTACTCGTTCCACGTAGGGTCAAAGCGGATGTCATAGACCTTCTTGCCCTTGAAGCGGCTCCTCTCTCTTTTGGTCGTCAGGGCTCTTTTCATAAGCCCGGTGTCCACAGGGAACTTTCCGCTCCTCAGGATGGCTTTCTTTGTCAGCGTTGCCCCGCGTCGGGCAGCCGCCGTCACGATTTTCGCAGGCAGCGTCCCCATGGCTTCAAAGGTTTTCCGGGCTTCCCTCAGATCCCGCATATCCACGGTAATACCGTTTTTCGCGTAAACGGCGCTCTGCACGGAAGCAACGCGTGCCGCCCATTTATTCGCCACCGTTCACCTCCTGCACCATCAGCAGCAGGCTCTCGTGCCGCTCCTCCCAGTCGATCACGGACTGGATATAGAGCCGCCGGCTTCCCAGCAGGAACCGCATGCCCGGCTTCACGCCCTGCCGGTACCGGATCCGGACCTTGTGGCTCACCTCGCTCTGCGCCTGCTCGGCGGCGTAGAACTCCCGCCCGCTGATGGGATCCACCGCCGCCCATACCACGGCAGCCGTGCGCCAGTTGGCGTCGTCCTGCCGTCGGATGTCGCCGTAGTCGTCGGCGCTGCCTGTGTACTGCTGCAGCGTGATCCGGTGCCGCAGCTTTCCTGCGTCCAGCATTCTGTACTCCTTTCCGGTGTCCGACTCGGGCACCAACCGAAAAGCGCCGGGACCGTCCCGCAGGGCAGCCCCGGCGCTCCTCTCAGGACTGCGTGGGTCTCGTCAGCTTCAGCTGGGTGATGATAGGCCGCACGCCCAGAGGCAGCGGTGCCTCCGTCCCCACCGCGTCCCGGTGGTCGTAGTAGTGCAGCGTCAGCGCCCACAGTGCCAGGTCGTACTGGGCGGCGCTGGCGCTCCCGTCCTCGCCCCGCTCCGCGCCCGCCGCGGACAGGTACCCCGCCGCCGCGTCGCACAGCTGGCCGATCAGCGCGTCATCCTCGCTGCCGTCCACCCGCATATAGGCCTTGCAGGCGGCGATCTGCTGCGTCGTGGCCATCTATGTCACCTCCTGCGGATACCGGGTCATCAGCCGCCGGTAGCGGCCAGCGTCACCACCGTGGCAGCCTGATCCACGCACAGGTTGCCGCCGGCCATCACCTCGCCGCGCACAGCCAGCAGACCCTCGGCAAACTTGTAGTCCTTGCTGACCTCCACCGTGTAGTTGCCGAACAGACCCAGCAGATAGGCGCTCAGATCGACGTAGACCATGGTCTGGATGGCCTTGGCGCCCTTGGTGGAGCCGCTCAGGGCGGTCAGCTTGTCCACCAGGATGTAGTTCACGATCAGGCCGCCGTCCTTGATGGTGCCGGTGTTGCCGAAGGTGGCGGGATCAGGGGTGATCTCATACACCGGCAGCTTCTCGTTGGTGCCGCGGATGTCGCCCAGCGCCACCAGATCCTGCTTGTTCAGCAGCAGGAAGCCTGCGCCGGTGGTCTCGCTACCGCCTGCACCCAGCACCACCTTCCGCAGGAAATCCGCACCGATGGTGGCGGAGGACACGGTCATGGTCTTGGGGATCGCCTCATTCTTGGTGTTCACGGCGTTGGTCAGGCCGTAGAAGTTGCTGCCGTCGCCGAGGGCGATCAGCTCCACCACCTTGCGTCTCAGCGCCTTCAGCGCCAGCTCCTGCACCTTGGCCAGATAGTTCACCGGCGTCAGATTCTCGATGTGGCGGGAAACATAGGACAGTGTCTCCACCAGCACGGGCTTCACCGACGCCACCCGGAACACGGGGTCGCTGGCGGTGGGGGCGGTACCGTCGGTGCCCACCGCGGCGGTGGGATCGGTCTTCACATAGGGCTCGTCCCACTGGGCGCAGCCCTGCAGATCCATCACCGTCACGTGGTCGATCACGGCGGACACCACGGTGTTGTTGTCGTGGATGGTGGTGCCCACGCGGGTGGGCTTGGCCAGCGAGTCGCTGCCGATCAGGGTGCTGTTCAGCGCCCGGCGCACGGTGTCGTCGGACAGGGTGATCCGCCGGCCGGCGCGCAGCGCGTTGACCTGGTTCTCCACCTGCGCGGCCTTCGCCTTGTCCTCCGCGCCTGCGCCCTCCAGGGCGTTGGCCTCCTGCTCCTTCAGCAGCTTCTGGATGGGCGCCATCTGGACGTTCAGATCCTCCACGGCCTGCATCTCCTTGTCGTAGGCCTCCCGGTCGCCCTTGTTCAGGGCGTCCTCGGCGGCCTGCAGGTGGCGGCTGCGATCCGCAGCCAGAGAGATCAGCTTTTCTTTCATGTTCATTACCTCCAAATTCTGTTCTTCTCGATGTTGAGGCGGGCGTTCAACTGCCAGCCGCTATGCGCTTCGGGACCCTGTCCCGTGGGTGCCTTGTCCTCGGGCGCGGCCGTCACCGGGTGCCCTGCTACCGCCTCCCTCTTTCCGCTGCGTACCTCGTCCTCATACCGCCGGATGAGCGCCGCCGTGTCCTGCAGCCCCACGCCGTTGGTCACATTGGCCGGGGCTACCGTGACAGGCAATGCGCCCTCCGCGCTCTCGCCCTCCGCCAGCATGATCTCGTCGGCGAAGCCCAGCGCCACGGCATCCTGTGCGGGCAGCCAGGTCTCCTCGCTCATCAGCTGGGCGATCCGCGCCCGTTCACACTTGCCGCCGCACCGCAGCTCATAGGCGTTCAGGATACTCTCCTTTATGCTGTCCAGGTATCTGGCCACCTCCCGCAGCCCCGCGGCGTTGCCGCCGGCGCGGATCGCGGGGTCGTGGATCATCACCTGCCCAACCGGGCTCACCCGGCGCGTCTGGCAGCCCATCAGGATGGTGCTGGCGGCGCTGGCCGCCACGCCCTGCACCTCCGCCACCGTGGGATGACCGCAGCTGCGCAGCAGGGAATAGATCTCGAACCCGGAATAGCACATGCCGCCGGGGCTGTTGATCTCCACCACCAGCTCCTCGCCCTCCGCCAGCTGCCCGATGGCCGAGCGCAGGTCGCCGGGGGCGAAGCTGGATAGCTCAAACAGGTCGTAGAGCCACTTGTCATCGTCATTTACGATCTGTCCGCTGCACTGAATTCTCATGTGTCTCCTCCTTTGTTCTTCCGGAGCGCCAGCTCCTTCCACACCGACAGCGGCACGTAGTTCAGGTTGGCCAGGTACTCGTCGCCGCCCTCCACGTGAGGCATATCCTCCAGATCCCGGATGTCGTTCACGTTGAAGGCGCCCGCCTCCCGCATATCCCGGTACCACTTGGCGCGGCTGGCACTGTCGCCCCGCAGTTCCGCCATCATGTTCAGCCGGATCTCCAGCCCCCTGTCCCGCTCCGACCTGGGAAGCAGCTTATAGGTCAGCTCCTGCTCCCAGGCGGTCACAATGGGCTGCAGCGTGCCGGTGGCGTACTCGATGGCGTTCTGCTCATTGCTGTTGTAGCTCTGCTTGCCCTCCTGCAGCTTGTAGAGAGGAACCCCGAAGAAGCGGGCAATGTCCCGGATGCTCAGCTCCGCGTTTTCCACAAACTGGGCGTCCCGCTGGCTGATGGACAGTGTGTGGTACTTCAGCCCGTTGTCCAGCACCGCCACCCGGTTGGCGTTGGCCGGGCCGGCATGCCGCGCCTCCCACTCCTCCCGGATGCGATCCTTGATGTTGACCTTCCGTACCGTACCGTCCGGGTTGGCCACCTCCATCGTGCCGCTGATGTCGGTGTCCGTCTCCAGCACGCCGCCGGGCTGGCCGCCGTTGATGTAGTAGGCGGCGTTGTAGGCCTGCGCCGCCCGGCTCCCCGCGATCACCTCGCTGGCACGCTCCAGCACGCTCACACCGCTCCAGCCGTTCCGGGAATAGGACACCACGTGCACCATGTCCATCCGGTTCACCTTCTGGTGGATGCGGCCTGTATAGGGGTCTGTGACCTGGTACCACAGCTCGCCCGACGTATCCAGATACGGCCTCACCGCATCCCAGGGCAGCCCGATCAGCCGCACTGGCTGCAGCGAGCTCCTGTCCCGGATGATCCACATGCATCCGTCGCCGCCCAGCAGTGCACCGGCCTCCGCCGTCTTTCTGGCGTCAAAGGCGGTCTGCTGCGGGCAGCTCCGCAGGTTGAGGATCTCCAGCAGCGGGTGCTCTACCCGCTCCTTGCTGTTCCGGTCGAATACAAAGGCGGGCAGCTTGGCAATGTCGCCGGAGAGCACCTCCACGCACCGGGCAACGGCGCTCAGCTTCATCGCCGCCGGCGCGGAGGTGTCCACCAGAGCGCCTCCCAGGCCTACGCTCTCCAATGTCACCACATTCGCCGCCGCAGGCACGCTGCGCTTCACGCCGGCCAGCGTCCGCACGCCCCGCACAAAGGCGTTAGCCATCGCGTCCGCCCTCCTCTCCGCCCAGGGCGCTCACCACGCCCAGCGCCGCCAACTCCACGCCCAGGGCGATCACGCCCGCCGGGAGGAAGATCAGCGCCACGCCCAGCGCCACCAGCAGCAGCCCTGCCGTCAGCAGCGTCACAGGCATCCATTCCCGTTTCTTCATCCAAAGCCTCCTACATGCTCCATCCGCCCTGACGGATGCGATCCGCCAGTGTGGGGTTGTTCCGCCGCAGCAGCGCCAGCGTCAGCGCGTCCATGGCCGCCGCCACGGGGTCGATCCGTTCTGTATCGTCCTTATGCTTCTTGCTCAGCCGGCTGTCGCCGTTGCCGTTCACGGTCTCCACCGCGTTGGCAAGGCACCACATGGCCAGCGGGTTCTCCTCCATCACCAGCTTCCCCTGCACCAGCAGATCCCGGAAGCCCTTCACCGCCAGGTTCTGCCCGCTGCATGACTGGAAAATCTCCACGCAGAAGTCCTCATTGTTCCGCCGCTGGTTCATGGCGATGGCCAGATCGGTGGCGTTGTGGCCGTCGTAGCCCACCTGGGTCACCTTCCAGCCGTGATTTTTCTCGCCCGCCACGATCCACTCGTCCACAAAGGCGTTTTCCGTCACCGCGCCTGGCGTCAGCGTCACATAGCCGCCCCTGGCCCACGCCGTGTAGGGCACCCGGTCGGTGTGCTCGTGGCGCATCGCGCCTTCCTCCGGCATGAACGCGTGCATCTTGATGGCCACCCGGTCGTCCGGCAGCAGCCACACCGCTGCCGCGCCGCTCAGGTCAATGCGTTTGCCCAGGTCAAAGCCGCACCAGCATTCCAGCCCGTCCGTCAGCGCCGCGAAGGCATCCCGGCTCACCTGCGCCTGTCTGGCCGCAGCCAGCTGCCGCTCATCCAGATAGCGGTTCACCGCGCCGGCCTGCCATTTGTCCATGCGCCGGGTCAGGAAGTTCCGGATCTTGTAGGGGTCATTAAAGGCGTAGGCCGTGGTATACTCGCTGCGGATCTCGTCCAGCAGGTACCGGGCGTACTCGCTGCCATACCGCAGGCACGGGTTGGCCTTCGCCCAGCAGGCCTCATTGTGAGGGTCATCCGTGTCGTCGATCTCCCGGATCATCACGAAGTAGGTCTCATCCATGGGAATATCCCTCCGCAGCATGGCCTTCAGGTTCTCCTCTTCGGCGTAGCAGGGCTTGCGCTGGGCGTCGTCCCCCGCCGTGGTGATGGCGTCCAGCAGCGCCTGGGGCCGCTTGCCGAAGCCGGATTTGCCAATGTCATAGATCTCCGATGTGAGGTGGGCGTGGTACTCGTCCACCACGAAGTAGCTGGGGGCGGCGGAGTCCTTGTTCTTGGTGTCCTTGCTCAGCGCACGCATGAACCCGCCCCGGGTCAGATGCACCACCGGATTGCTCCGGGGGATCTTCAGCCGTTTCCGGATGTTGGGGCTGGCCAGCGCGATTTTCTTCGCGTCGCCAAATACCCGCATGGCCTGTCCCCGGTCAACGGCGGCGCACTCCACCTCCGGCTCCATCTCGAACTTGGCCAGCTCCGGGTGGTACGGCGGATAGATCACATCCGCACACATGTGGTAAAGGCACTGCCCGGACTTTTCCGTGCTCTTGTAGTTGCCCCGCGCCCGCTTGTTGTAGCTCACCTTGAAACGCCGCGCCCCTGTGTCCTTCTGCACCCAGCCGTAGAGGTTCGCCAGGTCGAACACCTGCCAGGGCTCCAGCTCGATGGGCTTCCCCGCTGCCACGCCCCGCACCTGAATGCACTGTCCAAACCACCGCAGGATGCGGTCTGCCCGGGTCACATCGAACACATAGGGAAAATCTGTCCTCCCCTGCCGCTTCAGGTCGTCTAAAAACCGCTGGCAGGCCAGCTGCTCATATCGGCAGCACTGGTCTTTCAGCCGCCCCCGCACCACCTGCTTGGCATAGACCGCGGCGGCGTGGTGCTGCCCCGTCTGGCGCCATGGCCGTGCCGCGCCCACTGTGCATCCCTCCTTGCCAGAAAACAAAAAGAGCGCCGGCACACACTCCCCCGAGGGGAATGGCACCGGCGCTCAACGCTCTGGCCCAAAAACTTCTATTCTCCGTGCCCGACTCGGGCACCGGTTTCGCTTGCTGTCTCCGCGGCTATGCCGCCGTAGCATCCAGCTTACCCTGATGCCACCTCATCCCGCCGCACCCGTAGAGAAGATGCCTACGCCGCGAAGCAAGCACCCTTGGGGGCGCATCGCCCCGCACACGCTGTCCGCCTGGTCATCCGTACAGATCCGCATCCGGATCCACCTCCACGGCCGCCGCCCGCTTTCTGGCCAGCTGCGCCCGCCCCGCAGGCGTCAGCCCCAGATCCTTGGCGTAGCTGAGGATGGACTTCTCCAGCTTCTGCAGCTCTGTGGAGAGCGCCGCCGCGTCCTTCGGCTCGATGCCCTTGACGCGGCTGGCCTTCTGCAGCTTGTCGCGGCGGGAGAGCATGGTGCAGTAGATGGCCATGACCTCCGTGTCCAGGCTGTCCAGCAGCAGCACGTTGTCCATGCGGCCCAGGATGGCCGCCCAGTACCGCCGCGCCGCGCCGTCGCCCTTCAGCAGGGCTGGCGGCTTGTCGGGCGCCAGCTCCACGTGTGTCAGCAGCTCGCCCTCAGCCTCTGCCCTGGCGGCCGTCTCCGCCAACGTCAGATGCTTTGTCATGTTCTCCAGCACCTTCCCGGCCGTCGCCATAGCCTCACACCCTTTCTCTGGAAATGCTCCCCCGCTGCCGCTCACTTCGTAGGGACGGCATGATCACTCCCCGCCGCCGCTCACTCCGCAGGGGCGGCATGATCACTCCCTGTCGCCGGTGCCCGACTCGGGCACCGCCCCTGCTTCACAACGACGCAGGCGCAGCTTCCCGCAGAGGAGGACGTCTCTGTCCTCCCGCTGCGATGCCGCAGCACATTCCCGGCCACCGCTGCGCTTTCGCAGCACTTTTCACGCCGCCGCTGCGCTTCCGCAGCGCCTTTCATGCCGTCTCTGCGCTTCCGCAGCGCCTTTACCTCGGCGGGAGTCTGCCGGACGGCCGTCACCGGCCGCCGGCATGACATAGGAGGATCATCCTGGCCGCACTGTCCGGATCCCGCACCCGTCCAGCCGCCCGGCACACTCCCGCCGCAGCATTCTCACCCCAAGCCAAAGCCCCGGCGCCGATACGCCTCGCGCCAAGCCGGACAGCCTACGTCAATACGCCTTGTCTCAGGCCAGACAATCTACGCCAATACGCCTCGCCCCGGGCCGGACAGCCTACGCCAATATGCCTTACCTCAGGCCAGACAGTCTACGCCAATACGCCGCGTGGCACGCAGCCCTTCGACCGCCCAGCCTGGATCTTCTTTCGACCGTATGCCGATCCTTGAATGCTCAGAGGGGAATATTTCTT
>ERZ1034984.711-NODE-711-length-36020-cov-10.588600_pt1 | contig 36020 bp, 30 predicted proteins | sample MGYA00520589_ERZ1034984 | MGnify/ENA primary metagenome ERZ1034984 (study PRJEB33766, sample SAMN09781790) | gut metagenome | biome: gut microbiome | host: Homo sapiens | place: Madagascar | study: EMG produced TPA metagenomics assembly of the PRJNA485056 data... | reverse complement strand
ATAAGAAGATCCGCTACAAGGGCAAGATCTGCGACCGCTGCGGCGTCGAGGTCACGCGCGCCAAAGTCCGCCGCGAGCGCATGGGCCATATCGAGCTCGCCGCTCCGTGCAGCCATATCTGGTATTTCAAGGGCATCCCGTCCCGCATGGGCCTGCTTCTGGATATCAGCCCCCGCATTCTCGAAAAGGTTCTGTACTTCGCCAACTATATCGTCACCGATCCCGGCGACTGCCCGCTGGCCAAGAATCAGATCCTGTCCGAAAAAGAATACCGCGACATGCGCGAAAAATATGAGGACGATTTCAAGGCCGGCATGGGCGCAGAAGCCGTGAAGGAGCTTCTGCAGCAGATCGATCTGGAAGAGCTCTCCGAGCAGCTCAAAAACGAGCTCAAGGACGCTTCCGGCCAGAAGAAGCTGCGCATCATCAAGCGTCTCGAGGTCGTCGAGTCGTTCCGCATGTCCGGCAACGACCCGACGTGGATGGTCATGGACGTGCTGCCGGTCATTCCGCCGGAGCTGCGCCCGATGGTCCAGCTGGACGGCGGCCGCTTCGCGACCTCCGACCTCAACGACCTCTACCGCCGCGTCATCAACCGCAATAACCGCCTCAAGCGGCTCATCCAGCTGCAGGCGCCGGACATCATCGTCCGCAATGAAAAGCGCATGCTGCAGGAGGCTGTCGACGCTCTGATCGACAACGGCCGCCGCGGCAGAGCCGTCACGGGCGCCAATAACCGCGCTCTCAAGTCCCTCAGCGACATGCTCAAGGGCAAGCAGGGCCGCTTCCGCCAGAACCTGCTCGGCAAGCGCGTCGACTATTCCGGCCGTTCCGTTATCGTCGTCGGCCCGGAGCTCAAGCTCTATCAGTGCGGCGTGCCGAAGGAAATGGCCATCGAGCTGTTCCGCCCGTTCGTTATGAAAAAGCTCGTCGAGGACGGCCTTGCCAACAACATCAAGTCCGCCAAGAAGATGATCGACAAGGGCAAGGACGAGGTCTGGGACGCGCTGGAAGACATCATCAAGGACCGCCCCGTCATGCTCAACCGCGCGCCGACGCTGCACCGCCTCGGCATTCAGGCGTTCGAGCCGGTTCTGGTCGAGGGCCGCGCGCTCAAGCTCCATCCGCTGTGCTGCACCGCGTTCAACGCGGACTTCGACGGCGACCAGATGGCCATTCACGTGCCCCTGTCCGCCGAAGCACAGGCGGAGGCCCGCATCCTGATGCTCTCCGCCAACAACCTTCTGCGTCCGCAGGACGGCAAGCCCGTCACGGTTCCGACGCAGGATATGATCCTTGGCACGTATTATCTGACGTATCAGCGCTACGACGTCGATGCATATGACACCCTCCACGAGATCTTCCCGCTGCTCGAGTGTGGCAAGCTGCCGTACGAGAAGCCCATCTGGGTCAAAAACGTCTGGGACGATCCCGCATCCGAGGACTATCAGTATTATCTGCGCACCCGCGGCGCGCTGCTCGAAAACGAGACGGATCGTCCGGAGACGATCCCCGGCTCCTACCAGACGCTGTCGCAGGCCGTGGCCGCGCTGAACGCGGGCGAAATTCAGCCGGATGAGGTCATCTACGTCTGGAACATCTGGGACGCAGAGGCTGATATCAAGGAAGAAAACCATATCTATATCCGCACCGTCGGCGCATATGCCCAGCAGGCGCACGAGGCGGGCGATGTCCGTCCGAAGGAATACTTCAAGTATTATCATGACGAGGACGAGGCCATGATGGCCTATGCCGACGGCATGATCGCCATGCACGATCCCATCAAGGTCTGGAAAGAGCTTGAGATCGACGGCAAAAAGGAGCACCGCATCATCGACGCGACTGTGGGCCGCCTCATCATCAACGACGCCATCCCGCAGAACCTCGGCTTCAAGAAGCGCGAGACGGTCGACGATCTGTTCCCGCTGGAGATCGACTTTGTCGTCGGCAAGAAGCAGCTCGGCAAGATCATCGACAAGTGTATCCGCATCAACGGCTTCACGCAGTCGACCGAAATGCTCGACAAGGTCAAGGCCCTCGGCTATAAATACTCCACCAGAGCCTCCATCACCGTTTCCATCGCCGATATGGAGATCCCGGAGAAGAAGTACGAGCTCATCCACGAGGCCGAGAAGGAGGTCGTCAAGATCGACCGCCAGTACAAGCGCGGCTTCATCACCAACGACGAGCGCTACCGCCTGACCGTCCAGCAGTGGGAAAAGTCCATCAAGGACGTCACCGACGCGCTGCAGTCGAACCTCAAGCGCTTCAACCCGATCTTCATGATGGCCGACTCCGGCGCGCGCGGCAGCATGAACCAGATCCGTCAGCTGGCCGGTATGCGCGGCCTGATGGCAGATACGAACGGCCGCACGATCGAAATCCCGATCAAGGCGAATTTCCGTGAGGGTCTGTCCGCTCTGGAATACTTCATCTCCTCCCGAGGCGCTCGAAAGGGCATGACCGATACGGCACTTCGTACCGCCGACTCCGGCTATCTGACCCGCCGCATGGTCGACGTCTGCCAGGACGTCATCATCCGCGAAAACGACTGCGGCTCCACGAACGGCAGCTGGAAGGGCGACTACTACGAAAAGGGCCAGCTCATCGACTCCTTCGGCAACCGCATCCGCGGCCGCTATCCGGTCTACGATATCACCGATCCGAAGACGGGCGAGCTGCTGCACTCCAAGGACGTCATGCTCCGCGAGGAGGATGCCGCCAGGTTTGCGGCCCATGGCATTGACAAGGTCTATGTCCGCTCCGTCCTCGGCTGCAAGGCGCGTTCCGGCGTGTGCGCGCGCTGCTACGGCATGAACCTTGCCACGAGCGAGCTCGTCAATCTGGGCGAGGCCGTCGGCATCATCGCCGCGCAGTCCATCGGCGAGCCGGGCACGCAGCTGACCATGCGTACCTTCCACACCGGCGGCGTCGCGGGCGACGATATCACGCAGGGTCTTCCCCGTGTTGAGGAATTGTTCGAGGCCAGAAAGCCGAAGAAGATGGCGCAGATCTCCGAGATCGACGGCGTCGTCGACGTCGACGATTCGCACCGCACGGCGCTGCGCAACATCACCATCACCGCTGACGACGGCGAGGTCAAGCAGTATCAGGTGCCGTATTCCGTCGGCCTGAAGGTCGAGCACGGCAAGCGCGTGCGCAAGGGCGAGCCCATTACCGACGGCGCGCTGAACCCGCACGACGTGCTGCGCATCTCCGGCGTTGAGGCTGTGCAGGATTATCTGACGCAGGGCGTTCTCGCCGTGTACCGCCAGCAGGGCGTCGACATCAACGAAAAGCACATCGAGGTCATCATCCGTCAGATGATGCGCAAGGTCAAGGTCGAAGAGCCGGGCGACACGAACCTGCTGTCCGGCACGGTCGTCGACATGTTCGAATTCGAAGACGCCAACGCCGCCGTACAGGCGCGCATTGACGCCGGCGAGACCGATCTCAGGCTCGCGACCGACAGCCTCATCCTCATGGGCATCACGAAGGCGTCCCTCGCGACCGAGTCGTGGCTCTCCGCCGCTTCCTTCCAGGAGACGACGAAGGTCCTGACCGACGCGGCCATCAAGGGCAAGGTCGACCATCTGGTGGGCCTGAAGGAAAACGTCATCATCGGCAAGCTGATCCCCGCGGGCTCCGGCCTCAAGGCTTACCGCGATTTCGACACGCTTTCCACCCCGGAATCCATCGTGACCGAGGAAATGATCGACGACGAAAAGCTGTAACTTCTTATGCCAGTCAGGCGCGGCATCCGCCGCGCCTGACTTTTGCTCTGCCGGGGTGAACATCTGTCTTTGTTCATTCTGCCAAAGTCCGAAAAGTACTGCAATTTCAAGGGAAAACGAAAAAAATATTTTCTTTTTGCGCGTTTTTTTATTGACGCGGTTCGTGATTTCTGCTATAATCCATATTTGCGTGGGTCTGCCTGCGCGCATTTTCCATGGAGGTGTCTGGATGCCGGAACGGTTGACAAGCAACCGAAAGGTGATCGGTACGAAGCAGCTTCGAAAAGCGCTGAAGGCCGGGCGCGTGCAAACCGCCTATGTGGCCTCCGATGCCGACCCCATCCTCCGCGAACCGCTCGTCGAGCAGTGCCGCGCCGAAGGCGTTGAGCTCGTCGAGATCGCGACGATGAAGGAGCTCGGAAAGCTCTGCGGGATCCATGTCGGCGCAGCCTGCGCCGCGCTTTTGCGCTGAAAAGCGTTTTTTCTGGTCCCAACGGAATATCTTTGATATTTCGGGATAAAATACATGCTGCACAGCAGCGACAATCCGAGAAAGGAGGAACAACATGCCTACTTTTAACCAGCTGGTAAGAAAGGGAAGAGAACAGTCGACCTACAAGTCCACCGCTCCTGCGCTGCAGAAGGGTGTCAACACGCTGAAGAACCGTGCTACCGATCTGTCTTCTCCTCAGAAGAGAGGTGTCTGCACCGCTGTTCGTACCACCACCCCGAAGAAGCCGAACTCCGCTCTTCGTAAGATCGCCCGTGTGCGTCTGACGAACGGTTACGAGGTCTCCGCTTACATTCCCGGCGTTGGTCACAACCTGCAGGAGCACTCCGTCGTTCTCATCCGCGGCGGCCGTGTCAAGGACCTTCCTGGCGTCCGTTACCACATCATCCGTGGTACGCTCGACACCCAGGGCGTTCAGGGCCGTATGCAGGCCCGCAGCAAGTACGGCGCAAAGCGCCCGAAGGCCGGCAAGAAGAAGTAATTCTTCCAAGCTATCATCGCAATTCTGCCTTGTGCAAGGCGATGCCTTGCTGAGAGTTTTTTATATATATTATGAGAACCTCTTGGCAGGCACCCACGGAAGCTTCGGGCTTCCGAAGTACCTATGAAATCATTTTATGAAGGAGGGAAGCACAGTGCCCAGAAGAGGTAATGTTCCCAAGAGAGAGATCCTTCCCGATCCGATCTACGGTTCCGTTCTGGTGACCAAGCTCGTCAACAGCATCATGCTCGACGGCAAGAAGGGCGTAGCCCAGAAGGTCGTCTACGGTGCATTCCAGATCGTGGAAGAGAAGACCGGCAAGTCTGGTCTCGAGGCTTTCCAGACCGCCATGGAAAACATCATGCCGGCCGTGGAAGTCAAGACCCGCCGTGTCGGCGGCGCGAACTATCAGGTTCCGATCGAGGTTCGTCCCGAAAGACGTCAGACCCTTGGTCTGCGCTGGCTGACTAACTATAGTCGTGCAAGAAGTGAGAAGACCATGAAAGAGCGCCTCGCCGGCGAGCTCATGGATGCCTGCAACAACACGGGTGCCGCCGTCAAGAAGCGCGAAGACACCCACAAGATGGCCGAGGCCAACAAGGCGTTCTCTCACTTCCGCTGGTAATTACAGAAGGAGAACAGCATGCCAAGACAATATTCACTTGAGAATACGAGAAATATTGGCATCATGGCACACATCGATGCAGGCAAGACCACGACGACCGAGCGTATCTTGTTCTACACCGGTGTCAACTACAGACTCGGCGAGACCCATGAGGGTACCGCCACCATGGACTGGATGGAGCAGGAGCAGGAGCGTGGCATCACGATCACCTCTGCCGCTACCACCTGCCATTGGAAGGGCGTGCGGATCAACATCATCGACACCCCGGGTCATGTGGACTTCACGGTCGAGGTCGAGCGCTCTTTGCGCGTGCTCGACGGCGCTGTGACGGTCCTGTGCGCCAAGGGCGGCGTTGAGCCGCAGACCGAGACTGTATGGAGACAGGCCGACCAGTACCATGTCCCGCGCCTTGTTTACGTGAACAAGATGGACATGACAGGTGCCGATTTCTTCAATGTCCTGAAGATGATGGACGAGCGTCTCAAGTGCAACGCCGTTCCCATCCAACTGCCCATCGGAAGCGAAGATGCCTTCCGCGGTGTAATCGATCTCATCAAGATGAAGGCCTATGTCTTCTACGACGAGCTCGGCAAGGACATGCGCGAGGAAGACATCCCCGCTGATATGGAAGAGCTTGCAAAGCAGTACCGCGATCACATGCTCGAGTCGATCTCTGACGAGGACGACCAGATCATGACGCTGTACCTTGAGGGCGAGGACATCCCCGAAAAGATGATCCGCGCCGCGCTGCGCCGCGCGACGATCGGCAACAAGATCGTTCCGGTCACCTGCGGCTCTTCGTACAAGAACAAGGGCGTTCAGGAACTGCTGGATGCGATTGTCGAGTATATGCCGTCCCCGCTGGACAAAAAAGCAGTTACCGGCATCAATCCGAAGACCGACGAGGAAGAAACGCGCGAGCCCTCCGACGAGGCGCCGTTCGCCGCGCTGGCCTTCAAGATCATGACGGATCCCTATGTTGGCAAGCTGGCGTTCTTCCGCGTGTACTCCGGTTTGCTGGAGGCAGGCAAGACCGTCATGAACACCAACAAAAAGCAGCGCGAGCGTATGGGCAGAATCCTGCTCATGCACGCGAACCACAGAGAGGATCTGCCCATCGTGTATTCCGGCGATATCGCCGCGGCCGTCGGCCTGAAGAATACCACCACGGGCGATACGCTCTGCGACGAGAAGCACCCCATCGTGCTCGAAAACATGGTCTTCCCCGAGCCCGTTATCCGCGTGGCGATCGAGCCGAAGACCAAGGCCGGGCAGGAAAAGATGGGCATTGCGCTTGCAAAGCTCGCCGAAGAGGATCCGACATTCAAAACCTACACCGATGAAGAGACCGGCCAGACGATCATCGCCGGCATGGGTGAGCTTCATCTGGAAATCATCGTTGACCGCCTTCTCCGGGAGTTCAAGGTCGAGGCAAACGTCGGCGCGCCGCAGGTCGCCTATAAAGAGACCATTCGCAAGAAGGTCAATCAGGAGACGAAATACGCGCGTCAGTCCGGCGGCAAGGGCCAGTACGGCCATGTCAAGATCACCGTCGAACCCAACGAGAGCGGCAAGGGATTCGAGTTTATCAACGCCACCGTCGGCGGCTCTGTTCCGAAGGAATTCATTCCCGCGGTCGAGCAGGGCGTGCGCGGCGCGATGGAGGCAGGCGTTCTGGCCGGCTTCCCCGTCGTCGATGTGAAGGTCACGCTGTACGACGGATCCTATCACGAGGTTGACTCGTCTGAGCTCGCATTCAAGATCGCCGGTTCCATGGCGTTCAAGGAGGCCTGCCAGAAGGCGGATCCCGTCATTCTCGAGCCCATCATGAAGGTCTGCATCATTGTTCCCGACGAGTATATGGGCGACGTCATCGGCGACGTCACCTCCCGCCGCGGCAACATCGCGGGCCTGACACAGCGCAACGGCGCGCAGCAGATCGACTGCTTCGTTCCGCTTTCCGAGATGTTCGGCTATGCAACCAACCTCCGCTCGAGGACGCAGGGCCGCGGCCAGTTCACCATGGAGCCCAGCCACTATGTGGAGCTCTCCAAGAATCTGGCGGACGCCGTTATTTCGAAGCGCAGAGGATATTGATCGCACAAGACCCCGTTTGCGTTGGAAATTCTTCTTGTCAAATCGGCATTTGTCGTGTATGATGAAGAGGATGCAAAATTAAAACAGTAAGTGAATTCAACTAAGGAGGATAATCCAAATGGCAAAACAGCATTTTATTAAGGATAAGCCCCATGTCAACGTCGGCACCATCGGCCACATCGACCATGGCAAGACCACGCTGACCGCAGCCATCACCAAGTACCTGGCTTTCTTCGGCGACGCTGAGTACACCGACTATTCTTCCATCGATAAGGCTCCGGAAGAGCGCGAGCGCGGCATCACCATCAACACCGCTCACGTCGAGTACCAGACCAACGACCGTATTGGCCACAACTACAAGACCGGCGAAGACAACGTCGAGATCAAGGGCCGTCACTATGCCCACGTCGACTGCCCGGGCCACGCTGACTACATCAAGAACATGATCACCGGCGCTGCTCAGATGGACGGCGCGATCCTGGTCATCGCTGCTTCCGACGGCCCCATGGCTCAGACCAAGGAGCATCTGCTTCTGGCCCGTCAGGTTAACGTTCCTTCCGTCCTCGTCTTCCTGAACAAGTGCGACCAGGTCGACGATGACGAGCTGCTCGAGCTCGTCGAGATGGAAGTCCGCGAGACTCTGTCCTTCTACGGCTTCCCGGGCGACGACACCCCCATCATCCGCGGTTCCGCTCTGAACGCTCTGGCTTCCGAGTCCAACGACCCGAAGGCTCCCGAGTATGCTTGCATCGAAGAGCTCATGCAGGCTGTTGACACCTGGATCCCGACCCCGGACCGCAAGGCTGACCAGCCCTTCCTGATGCCGGTTGAGGACGTCTTCACCATCTCCGGCCGCGGCACTGTCGCTACCGGTCGTGTCGAGCGCGGCGTCATCAAGAAGAACGAGCCCGTCGAGATCGTTGGCCTGTCCGACGAGAAGAAGTCCACCGTCGTCACCGACATCGAAATGTTCCACAAGCTCATGGACTACGCTGAGGCCGGCGACAACATCGGCGCTCTGCTCCGCGGCATCGACAAGAAGTCCATCGAAAGAGGCCAGGTCCTGTCCAAGCCCGGCTCCATCCATCCGCACACCAAGTTCGTTGGCCAGGTCTACGTTCTGTCCAAGGACGAAGGCGGCCGTCACACCCCGTTCTTCAACAACTATCGTCCGCAGTTCTACTTCAGAACCACTGACGTTACCGGCATCATCTCCCTGCCCGAAGGCGTTGAGATGTGCATGCCTGGCGATAACATCGACATGAAGGTCGAGCTGATCACCCCGATCGCTATCGAGAAGGGCCTCCGCTTCGCTATCCGTGAAGGCGGCCGTACCGTTGGTTCCGGCGTCGTCATCGAGATCGACGAGTAATTTCGCCATAACCCCATAAAGCAGCAGCGCCCGGCACAAACCGGGCGCTGTTTTTATATCCGAGGTACTGGTACGGGAGGCTTTGGTGGGGGCCGTTCTGTCCGCAAAGCGGTCTTTGCGATATCAAAATCCTTATTTATAACACTCCGGCTTCAGAATGCCGATATACGGGAGGTTCCGGTAGTAATTCGCGTAATCGAGGCCGTAGCCGACGACGAATTCATCCGGGATCTCGAAGCCGCACATGTCGGTCTTGTAGCTCTCGGGATGGCGCGACGCTTTGTCGAGGAATGAGATGGTTGTGATGGATGCGGGGTTCCGTGCGCCGAAGAGCTGGCGCAGGTACTGCATGGTGAGGCCCGAGTCGATGATGTCCTCAACGATGACAACATGGCGGCCCGTGATGTTGTTGTCCAGATCCTTGATGAGACGGACGACGCCGGTGGACTGTGCGGATGCGCCGTAGCTGGAGACGGCGATGAAATCCATGTCGATGGCGCAGTTCATGCAGCGGCACAGATCGATGTAGAAAAACGACGCACCCTTGAGCACGCAGACCAGCACGGGGCGCTTGTCGCCGAGCTTCGCGGTCAGATCTGCGCCGAGCTGCTCGACGCGGGCGGCAATGGCTTTTTCGGTAAACAGGACGCGCTCAATGTCCTGTTCAGGCGTTCTGATGAGCATAATTTCCTCCAAAATAGCCGGTAAACCGGCGTTGTCAACTTTTCTATTATATACAGAGAAATAAAATAAGTAAAATAGATAACCCTAATCCGGCATATCAATACTTCTTATGATAAATATTATAAAACGCACATTTACAAAGCGGGAAAAATCGCATATAATCGGCCAGGAATGAAAAAAATAAAACACAAACTGCGGTAAAAAACGGATAAGGAGACTGAACATATGAGCAACTGCGCGATCGTAGGCATCAACTGGGGCGACGAGGGCAAGGGCCGGATGGTCGACCTCATCGCAAGAGATTATGACATCGTCTGCCGGTATCAGGGCGGCAACAACGCGGGCCACACCATCGTCAACGAATACGGAAAATTTGCCCTGCACCTCATCCCCTCCGGCATCTGCCTGCCGGGCGTCGTGAACGTGCTGGGCAACGGCGTCGTGATCGATCTGGAGAGTCTGTGCGGCGAAATTGAGGCGCTGCAGAACGCGGGCGTGCCCGTCATGCCGGAGAACTTTAAGATTTCCGAGCGCGCCACCATCGTCTTCCCGTACCATCGCGCGCTCGACGGCCTGGAGGAGGCCCGTCTGAAGGACAAGAAATACGGCTCCACCCTGCGCGGCATCGCGCCGGTCTATTCCGATAAATATCAGAAGAAGACCATCATGATGGGCGAGCTGCTGTACCCGGAATATCTGGAAAAGCGGCTGGCCAGCATTCTGGAGTGGAAGAACCTGACCATTCAGAACGTCTACGGCGCGGATGCGTACAAGCTCGAGGACATGCTGGCGTGGTGCCGTGAATTCGGCTCGAAGCTGGCGCCTTATATCTGCGACACCAGCAAGTATCTCTACGAGGCCGAAAAGGCCGGCAAGAACATCATGTTCGAGGCCCAGCTCGGCGCGCTGCGCGATATCGACTTCGGCATTTTCCCGTATACCTCTTCGTCTTCCTCCAACGCGGGCTATGCCTGCGTTGGCGCGGGCATCCCCGGCAGCCATGTCGACCGCACGGTCGGCATCGTCAAGGCGTATTCCACCTGCGTGGGCGAGGGCCCGTTCACGGCGGAATGGTTCGGAGACGAGGCCGAGCAGCTGCGTGTGGCAGGCGGCGAATACGGCGCGTCCACAGGCCGCCCGCGCCGCGTCGGCCCCATCGATCTGGTTGCGACGCGCTACGGCTGCCGCATCCAGGGCGCGACCGAGGTCGCGCTCACAAAGCTGGACGTGCTGTCCTACATGAAGCAGATCCCCGTCTGCACGCAGTATGAGGTAAACGGTGAGAAGACCGACGATTTCCCGTTCACCGCTGTCATTGACGAGGCGAAGCCCGTCCTGACGACCGTTCCCGGCTGGGGCTGCGATATCTCCGGCGTCCGGAAGTATGAGGATCTGCCGCAGGCTGCGCGCGAGTATGTCGAGTATGTCGAAAAGGCCATCGGCGTGCGCATCAGCTATGTCTCCGTCGGCGCAGGCCGCGACGAGATCATTTACCGATAAAAAGGAGCCGCCATGAAACCGACGTATGAAAGCCCGCTGGCCTCGCGCTACGCCTCGAAGACCATGCTGCACCTGTTCTCCCCGGATATGCGCTACGAGACGTGGCGCAGGCTCTGGGTTGCGCTGGCACGGGCGGAGCACGCGCTCGGCCTGTCCATCACGCAGGCGCAGGTGGACGAGCTGGCTGCGCACGTGAGCCCCATCGACTACGATGTGGTTGCGGCGCGGGAAAAAGAGGTCCGGCACGATGTGATGGCGCATATCTACGCCTACGGCCTCGACGCGCCCGGCGCAAAGGGCGTCATTCACCTGGGCGCGACGAGCTGCTATGTGACGGACAACGCGGATCTGATTTTATACCGCGAGGCGCTGCGGTATCTGGAAAAAGAGCTGAAGGCCGCCATGCGGAACCTGTGCGATTTTGCCGACCGCTATGCCGCCATGCCCGCCCTCGCCTACACGCATTATCAGCCCGCGCAGCTGACGACCATCGGTAAGCGCGCGGCGTTGTGGCTGCAGGATCTGATGCTTGATCTCGAGGAGGTACAGGACACGCTGCGCGCGTTCCGCTTCCTCGGCTGCCGCGGCACGACCGGCACGGAGGCCAGCTTTGTCGAGCTTTTTGACGGCGATACGGCGAAGATCGACGAAATGAACCGGCAGATTGCCGCGGAGTTTGGCTTTGCGCGCTGCTATCCCGTCTGCGGGCAGACGTATCCCAGAAAGCTCGACAGCCGGATTTTGAACGCGCTGTCGTCCATCTGCCAGAGCGCCTGCCGTATGGCGACGGATATCCGGCTCCTGCAGCACGACCGGCAGGTTGAGGAGCCGTTCGAGGACAAGCAGATCGGCTCGTCCGCCATGCCGTACAAGCGCAATCCCATGCGCTGCGAGCGCATCTGCTCGCTGGCCCGCTATGTGATCGCCGACGCGCAGAACGCGCCCATGACGGCTATGACGCAGTGGCTCGAGCGGACGCTCGACGATTCGGCTAACCGCCGCATCAGCCTGCCGGAGGCGTTTCTGGCGACGGACGGCGTGCTGCGGCTCGTGCAGAACGTCACGAAGGGGCTGCATGTGAATGAGAAGATCGTGGAGAAGCTCGTGCGGGACTATCTGCCGTTCATCGCGACGGAAAACCTGATGATGGCCGCTGTCAAGCGCGGCGGCGACCGCCAGCAGCTGCACGAGATCATCCGCGAGGCGTCCATGCAGGAGACGGCGAAGATGAAAAACGGCGAGAGCTGGGATCTGGTCTCCCAGCTGGCCGCGCGGCCGGAATTCGGTATGACGGCCGAAGAGATCCGCGCCGAGCTCGAGCCCGTCCGCTACATCGGCCGCTGCCCGGAGCAGGTCGCGTCCATGACAAGCGCCTGCCGCGCCCTGATCGGAGCCGACGCCCAGCAGGCGGAGGAGCTGACACTGTAACAAATAAAACTGTGCCCGCGGGGGGGGGGGGACGCGCTCAGGCGTCTCCCGCGGGCATTTTTTCTGGTTAGTGAACTATCACTAATTATTTTTTTGAAAAAAGATACCATAGTGATATACCATTGGGAGGAATCACTATGGACACCCGTGAAGCCATTGCCAGACGAATCCGGGAGCTATGCCGTCAGCGTGGGATCACGCCGAACGGCCTTGCGACAACATCTGCCGTTCCGCAGGCGACGATCAAAAGCATCCTGAACGGCGAAAGCAAAAATCCCGGCGCTGTCACGATCAAAAAGCTCTGCGACGGCTTTGAGATCACTCTCGGAGAGTTTTTTTCAACGCCGGAATTCGATGCGTTGGAGCAGGAAATCAAATAGGCGTGAAAAAGGCTCCCCTTTCAAGGGACGCTGGCGCGAAGCGCCTGAGAGGTTGCGGCAAACAACTGCAAGAAGCATAAATCCGATGCGAATCCGTATGCACCAGCAAATTTCATTGTAGGGGCCGATGCCCACATCGGCCCACGCGGGATGCACCGATTTTACGGAAATCTACGGCGAATTCACAACTTCCCAACGGGCCGATGTAGGCATCGGCCCCTACAGGGTGCTGTGCAAATCCGCGGCTTCCCAGCGGGAGCCCCAACCATACAACGTGAAATAAACATACGCCTGCCCCTCACGGGGCAGGCGTCTTTGTGCTTACAGATATTCCGCATCGTAATTGTTGATATACCGGTCGCGGCGGGACTGGCGTTTGACGAGGATAAACGCGATCATGAACAGAATGGCGACAAACGCGGCGAACAGCCAGCCGTAGTGAACGGACTCGATCGTTGCGATATAGTCGTAGCAGCCGTGCAGGAACGCGGGCAGGAGCAGGGCCAGCACCCGGCAGAGCTTGGATGCGCCGTCCTGACCCTGCCCGTGCAGACGCTTGGCAAGGCCGTACCACACACCCATAAACACACCGAAGCAGGCGTGGCCCGGCACGGCGGTCACAGCGCGCACCAGCGCGGTCGACAGGCCGTATAGCAGCACGTAGCTGATGTTCTCCCACAGCGCGAAGCCGAGCGCGACGAATACTGCGTACACAACGCCGTCAAACTGGCAGTTGAAGGCGGCGGAGCGCCACGTCCGGCGCTTGAGCAGGAAATATTTCGCGCCCTCCTCGGAAAACGCGACGACGACAAAATACATGAGCACGTTATACGGCGTGCTGTTCTCCGGAAAATACCGGCCCAGCAGCCAGCTGCCGAAGCGCTCGAGCAGGAGCGCAATGAATGTGGCGGCGATGCCGTACAGCACGAGCGAAATGAGCAGCGGCGCGGGCTCCTTTTCCAGCTTGTCCGCGCGGTAGACATGGACGAGCAGGAAAACAGCCGGGATCACCGCGGCGGAGATCAGAATCGGGTTGGTGTAGAAGAATATCATGCGGAACAGCTCCCTCTTGCTTTATGCGGATATTGAAGCACAAAAGCGGAAAAATGTCAATTTGCATTTTGCTTGCCGATGCGCACGCGCCGTGGTATACTAAGAAAAAACCGGCAGGGGAGGCGAGGGTGTGCAGGATACGGCGCTGATGCTCCATACGCTGTTGGAGCTGGGCGAGAGCATGCTGGCCGACGGTGCGGACGTGCGCCGCGTGGAGCAGACGCTCACGCGCATGGGGCTGGCTTACGGTGCGGTGCGGATGGATGTGTTCGTCATCACGTCCAGCATCGTGCTGACGATGTGCTTCCCGGACGAGACGAGCGTCACACAGACGCGGCGGATCGAAAAATCCGCCGTGACGGACTTCGGCAAGCTGGAGGCCATCAACGCCATCAGCCGCAGCTATTGCGAAAAGCCCTTTCCTGTGCAGGAGCTGGCCGACCGGCTGCATCTGGCGAAGGGCTGCCGCCCCGCGCAGTGGAAGCTGTTCGCGGGCAGCAGTCTGGCCGCGGGCGCGCTGACGGTCTTTTTTGGCGGCGCGGGGCTTGACGGGCTGGCGGCGGCGGTCTTTGCGCTGGCGCTGTGTCTGCTGCAGACATATCTGCCGCTGATCTGCAAGAACAAGGTGCTGTTCAACTTCCTCGCGGCCTTCTGCGTCGGGAGTCTGATCGGGCTTGCCTGCCGCGCACTTCCGGCGCTGCACGGCGACAAGATCATCATCGGTGATATCATGCTGCTGATCCCCGGCCTCGCGTTTACGAATGCGGTCAAGGACGTTTTCATCGGCGATACAATCTCGGGCGTCATGCGCCTGATCGAGACGGTTTTGTGGGCAGCGGCGCTGGCATTGGGCTTCGCGCTGTCCGGATGGCTGCTGGGGGTGTGACGGATGCAGAACGTGATCGGACTTCTGGCGGCGCTGCTCGGCTCCGCCGGGTTCGCGCTGATCTTCAATGTGCGCAAACAGCTGCTGCCGCTGGCGGCGCTGGGCGGCGCGCTGTGCTGGGGGACGTATCTGCTGGCAGGGCAGGCGACGGACTCCGTGTTTTTGCAGTCCTTCGCGGCCAGCGCCGTGACGGCGGTCTGGTCGGAGGCGCTCGCGCGGATAAAGAAAACGCCCGCGCAGCAGTATCTCATCATCGGCCTCATTCCGCTCGTGCCCGGCGGGACGCTCTATTATGCCATGAGCGCGCTCGTCCGGCAGGACTGGGCACAGGCGCAGCGCTACGGCTACCGGGTCAGCGCGTTCGTGCTCGGCATTGCGGCGGGCGTGAGTCTGACGCTGAGCCTTCTGGACATGATTTTGAACGCGCGCAGGCGCATGCAGAAAAGAAAGTAGGAGCATTTTATGGAAAACCGCTGCATCATCGTCTCCGGCGGCGTCTTCGGCCCTGCGCCGGAGAGGCAGCCGGGCGATTTTATCATCGCCTGCGACCGGGGCTACGCCTATTGCGGGCGGCTCGGCCTGACGCCGGATCTGTTCATCGGCGATTTTGATTCCTATTCCGGCACAGTCGCGCCGGGCGTGGCCGTTGAACGATTGATCCCGGAAAAAGACGACACGGATACCGGCCACGCGATCACATACGCGCTGTCGCATGGCTTCCGGGAGCTGGTGCTCGTCTGCGCGCTGGGCGGGCGGCTGGATCATACGCTGGCAAATGTCCAAAACGCGGCGAACGCCGCCGCGCAGGGCGCGTCCGTGACCATTCTGGATGAAAATTCGGAGCTCGCCTTCCTGACGCACGGAACGCTCCGCCTGAAAAAGCGCCCCGGCTGGGGCTTGTCCGTGTTTTCACTCTCGGATACCAGCACGGGCGTGTGCCTGCGCGGCGTGAAATACGAGCTGGAAAACGCCGTGCTCGACAATCGTTTCCCGCTTGGCGTCAGCAACGAATTTGACGCGCCGGAGGCGGAGATCGCGGTCGGGCAGGGCATTCTGCTGGTCATGCAGACGAAAAAATAAGAAACAGACAGAAAAAAGCGGCTGCCGAAGCAGCCGCTTTTTGTATGGGGTCAAGCCTTAGTTCAGCTCGGTGATGCCGTCGATGCGGATCTGGAAGGACGGAGCGGACTGATAGGAAGACTCATGATAGTAGCCATCAGCAATGCCTTCTTCGCTGTCAGCGACCCAGTCGCCGTCGGTGTCGACCATCATGGCGGAGGTCACATGGCCCTCGGCGTCACATTCGATCTTGCACTTCTGCGTATTGGTCAGCTCGAAGTTGTCACCGGTAACGGTGAACTTGCTGGTGTCGAAGACGTGCAGGCTGCCGTCCTTGATGGCTGCGATGGTCTCGTCAACCTTCTCCTGGGTGCCGGGAGCGCAGGACTCGCCGAGCGGAGTGAGGGTAACGGCGTCAGCCTCATAGCCCTGGCACCAGTTGGTGTCGAAGGTCTCGCCGTTCATGACAGCGTTGAATGCGTACTCATAGAAGACTTCCCAAACGTTGGTCGGGGAGGTCAGAGCGGCGGTCGGAGCGACTGCGAGCATATCGACGTTGTAGCCGATGCAGTAGACGGTCGTGCCGGCGTCGAGGGCTTCCTGGCAGGCGGACGGAGCGCCGGTGGAGTCGGCGTGCTGGCTGACGATGATGCAGCCGTCGGCGATCAGAGCCTTGGCAGCCTCGTTCTCAGCGGTGATGTTGAACCAGGAGTTGGTGTACTGCACCTGCATGGCGACATCGGGAACGATGCTCTGCAGGCCAAGGAAGAACGCGGTGTAGCCGGAAACGACCTCTGCGTACGGATAAGCGCCGACATAGCCGATCTTGATCTTGCCGTCAGCCGTCTTGTTCTTGTCTTCGACCTTGCCTTCGTCGATGAGCTCCTGCAGCTTCATGCCGGCGACGACGCCGCCGACGTAGCGGGCCTGATAGATGCCGGTGAAGGCGTTGTGGAAGTTGTCGAGGCCAGAAGCCTTGGCGGTATCGCCGGTCATTGCAACAAACTGCACATCGGGATATTCCTCAGCAGCCTGCAGGCAGAAGGACTGATGGCCGTAGGAGTTGGTGATGACGATCTGGCAGCCCTGATCGACGCAGTCGACGCAGGCGTCATAGCAGGTCTCGTCTTCGCCGATGGAGTATTTCCAGACGATATTGCTCTCGCTGATGCCCAGAGCCTTGGCGGCTTCCTGGATGCCCTTGATGTGGGAGTAGGTGTAGCCCTCGTTTTCGTCGCCGATCAGAACGACGCCGATCTTGATGTCGGTGCCGACAGCGTCGCCAGCGGGCTCAGCAGTTTCTTCCTCAGCCGGAGCGTCGGTTTCTTCCGCGGGAGCGGTGGTCTCTTCGTTGGTGGTCTCAGCCGGGGCGGGTGCGTCGGTCTTTTCTTCCGTCTTGGCAGTGGAAGCGCAGGCTACCAGAGCGAAGACCATGACCACGGCGAGAAGCAGCGCGATGATCTTTTTCATGTGTTCGTTCCTCCTAAAAAATTTTGTGGCAAATGCCGCAATCCTGCCGCGTGAAATCGCGCGGCAAATTCGGATAGTTGTATTTTAATTGATTCTATGCAAAAAAGCAATCTGTTTTTTCGGGTTTATGGGCAGAAATATACAAAAAGTTTCTGAGGAACCTAAAAAACTTTTAGGTTTTTCGGCGCTTTGTTATAATTGCCTGATTGAGGCGGGCTGATTTCGTGAAGAACGCCCAAGAACATAAGTGGAAATTCTGCGGGCTATTATGATATGATATTTCAGCAGGGCCGCAGGCCCGCGCCTGATCTGCCGCATATGAGGCGTTTTTTGCAAAGGAGCACAAAATCGTGAAGACATTTGTTATAAAGGGAAATCTCTGCTTCAGCCGCAGCATGGACGAGCTGGTCCTGATGGAGCAGGGCTATATCGTTGTAGAGGACGGCCGCGTCGCAGGCACCTTCCGGACGCTGCCGGAGCGCTATGCGCAGCTGCCGGTTCTGGACTACGGCGACCGGCTGATCCTGCCGGGCATGACGGATCTGCATGTCCACGCGCCGCAGTTTGCCTTCCGCGGGCTCGGTATGGATATGGAACTGCTGGAATGGCTGAATACCTATACCTTCCCGGAGGAGTCGAAATACAAGGAACTGGACTACGCGGACAGGGCCTACGGCAGCTTTGTCGGGCATCTGCTGCGCAGCACGACCACGCGCGCGGCCATCTTCGCCACTATCCACGTGCCTGCCACGGAGCTTCTCATGCAGAAGCTGGACGATGCCGGACTTTCGTGCTATGTCGGCAAGGTCAACATGAACCGCAATTCGCCGGTCTATCTGCGCGAGATCTCGACGAATCAGGCGCTGCGGGACACGGAGCGCTGGCTCTGCGAGACGAAGGAGCGCTATACGCACGTAAAGCCCATCCTGACGCCGCGGTTTATTCCGTCCTGCACAGACGATCTGATGTACGGCCTTGCGCGCCTGCAGGCGAAATACGACGTGCCCGTGCAGAGCCATCTGTCGGAAAACTACTCCGAGATCGTATGGATCCGGGAGCTGTGTCCGCGCTCGAAGCATTACGGCGACGCATACGAACAATTCGGCCTCTTCGGCGGCGGTTATCCCTGCATCATGGCGCATTGCGTCCACTCGAACGAGGACGAGCAGGCGCTGATGAAGAAAAACGGCGTGTTCATTGCGCATTCGCCGGAGTCGAACATGAATCTGGCCTCCGGTGTCGCGCCGGTCAACAAATTCCTGGATAACGGCCTGCGCGTCGGCCTCGCAACCGATGTGGCCGGCGGCAGCCACGAGAGCATGCTGCGCGCCATGACCCACGCCATTCAGGCATCCAAGCTCCGCTGGCGGCTGTACGATCAGGCGGTAAAGCCGCTTTCGTTCGAGCGTGCGTTTTATCTCGCCACCATGGGCGGCGGCGCGTTCTTCGGAAACGTGGGAAGCTTTCTGGATGGCTATGAATTCGACGCCGTCGTGCTCGACGACGCATCGCTCGACCATCCGCAGGCGCTTTCCGTCCGCGCCCGGCTCGAGCGCGCGGCCTATCTGGCCGACGACCGGAATCTGACGGCGAAATTCGTCGCGGGACAGAAAATTCTCGGTTGACAAACAGGCGGTTTTTTTGTAGAATACAGCCGCAATTGCATAGCGCCGAAAACAGGTGCAGACAGTTCGTGACCATCCTGTCTTAAAATAAAACTAGGGAAAAAGCAAAAGATGGGCGTACTGCGTCCATCTTTTTTATCCCTCCGGCAATTGCAGAAGGAGGAACAAATCATGAAAAAACTCACCACCCGCCAGATCGCGCTGAACGGCGTCGTCGCCGGACTCTACGCGGCCATCACGATCCTGACCGCCTCGTTTGCCTACGGCAACATCCAGTTCCGCATCGCGGATAGCCTGTGCGTGCTCGTCGTGCTGGAGCCGAGCCTGACCGTCGGGCTGACGCTCGGCTGCCTGATCTCCAACATTTTTTCGACCGTCTCCGCGCTCGATATCGTCATCGGCACGGCTGGGACGCTGCTCGGCTGTTTGCTTGCCGCAAGGGTGAAAAAGGACTGGCTTGTGCCGCTGCCCGTGATTTTTGCGAACGCCGTGCTGGTCGGCGCGATGCTGGCCTATGTGCTCACGCCGGACGCGCTCGTGCAGGGATTTTTCATCAATGGCGGCGAGGTGCTGCTCGGCGAGGCGGTGGTTTTGTATCTGCTCGGCGTGCCGCTGCTGCTGTTCTTCCGCCGCTCGGGGCTGATGGAAAAGCTCCTGCGTGGCGCGCCGCATGGCCGGGGCTGAGGCGGAGACCGTTCCATGCAAAACAGGCAGGGCCAGACGGCCCTGCCTGTTTTGTGCGTTCAGCCGTCCGGGACGGCGATCTCTTTGATGATAAACTCATTGCCCTGTATCAGCCAGGTGTCCTCGCTTCCGCAGCGGGGGCAGCGCTTGCCCTGCGGAACGGTCGGATAGTCCTGCCCGCATGCGCCGCAGTGCGTCACGGCGGGGATGCGCTCGATCTCGAGCACGCAGCCGGTCAGAAGCGGCGTGCGCTTGCAGTTCCAGTTCCAGACGTCGGTCAGATATTCCGGCACGACCGTGGACACCTCGCCAAGCTGGAGCGTGACGCGGCTGATGCGCGCGACATGGTTCTCTTCCGCGATCTTTGCCAGACTGTCCGCAATGTGGAAGACGACGCCGAGCTCGTGCATGGGTCAGTCCTTTCTGCCGCGCAGCGTCTGGCCGAGACGCTTGCCCGCCATGGAGGCAATGCCCTTGAGCTTATCCTCGGCCTTCATCATGGTGGAGCATTCGGGATGGTCGCGCTTGAGATGGATGGCGTCGAAGACGCACTTTGTCGTGCAGACGCCGCAGCCGATGCACTTGTTGGGGTCGACCCAGCTTGCGCCGCAGCCGAGGCAGCGGGCCGTCTCGGTCTGCACCTGCTCGGGCGTGAGCGTTTTGCGCGCGTCGCGGAACGAATGCGCGTCCACGGCGGGATCGACGGCCTCGGTCTGCCGCGCGGCATGGTCGTAGCAGTTGACGGAGAAATTCTCCTTATCCAGCATGACAAAGTCGCGCCGGTTGCGGCCGATGGTGAGACTTGCGCCCTTGTGGACATAGCGGTGCAGCGATTCGGCGGCGCACTTGCCCTCTTCAATCGCGTCAATGACGAATTTCGGGCCGTGGTACACATCGCCGCCGACGAAAATATCCTCTTCCGCCGTCTGATAGGTCAGAGGATCGGCGACGGGGTAGTTGCCGCGGTGGAATTCGACCTTCGTGCCGGTCAGAAGCCCGCCCCATTCGATGGCCTGCCCGATGGCGAATACAACGTGCTCTGCCGGGAGCGTGATCGTTTCGGCTTCATCGTAGACCGGCGCGAATTTTCCCGTTTCCGGGTCGATGGTACGCAGGCATTTTTTGAATACGACGGCCGTCACATGGCCGCTTTCGTCCTGCAGAAGCTCCTTCGGGCCCCAGCCGGCGCAGATTTCAACGCGCTCTTCCTCCGCCTCGGCGATCTCGTCCTTGGAAGCGGGCATGGTCTCGCGCGATTCCAGACAGACCATCGAGACGGCTTCCGCGCCGAATCGCACCGCGGTGCGGGCGCAGTCGACCGCGACGTTGCCGCCGCCGATGACGACGACGCGGCCGTCCATATGCTGGTTCTCGTCGGCCAGCGCCTCGTGCAGGAAGTGAACGGCAATGTCGGTGCCGGCGGCATGCTCGCCCGGGACGCCCGGGAGCCGCCCGCCCTGACAGCCGATGGCGACATAGAACGCGAGATAGCCCTGCTCGCGCAGCTGCGGGATGGTCACATCCCTGCCGACCTCCACGCCGCAGCGGATCTCCACGCCAAGTTCGCGCAGGACCTGGATCTCCGCGTCGATGATAGCTTTCTCCAGCTTGAACGACGGGATGCCGTAGGTCATCATGCCGCCGGGGCGGGCGGATTTTTCAAAGACCGTGGGCTGATAGCCGCGCGTGGCCAGATAATAGGCAGCGGAAAGACCGGCCGGGCCCGCGCCGATGATGGCGATCTTCTGCTCCCAGCCGCTCAGACGGCTGGAGGCGACCACGACGGGCGGGATATAGCGCGTCTCGGCGTTCAGATCCTGCTCGGCGAGGAATTTCTTGACCGCGTCGATGGCGACGGCCTGATCGAGCGTGCCGCGGGTGCAGGCCTCTTCGCAGCGCTTATTGCAGACGCGGCCGCAGACGGCGGGGAAGGGGTTATCCTTTTTGATGAGCGCCAGCGCTTCCTGATATTTGCCCTGCGCGGCGAGCTTCAGATAGCCCTGTACAGCGACATGCGCGGGACAGGCGGTCTTGCAGGGAGCGGTGCCCTTGTCATAGCAGTTTTTGCGGTTGTTGTCGCGGTAATCGGGATCCCAGTGCTCTTCGCCCCATTTAAGGCCGTAGGGGAGCTCGTGCTTTGGGTATTCGACGGTGTTTCCGTGCTTGTCGCAGAGCTTCTGACCGAGCTTCACCGCGCCCGCAGGACAGTATTCCACGCACTTGCCGCAGGCGACGCACTTGGCCCGGTCGACCTCCGCCGTGTAGGCGCTGCGGGAGAGATTCGGCGTGTTGAACAGCTGCGAGGTGCGCAGCGCGTTGCAGATATTCACATTGCAGTTGCAGATGCCGAAGATCTTGTTTTCGCCGTCGATGTTCGTGATCTGATGGACAAAGCCGTTATCTTCGGCGGCCTGCAGAATGTGCATGGCCTCTTCGTAGGTGATGTCGTGGCCCTTGCCCGTCTCGCGGCAGTAATCGGCGAAATCGCCCACGCCGATGCACCAGCACATATTGTCGTCCGCGCAGCCCTCGCCCAGAACGGCGCGGCTCGTGCGGCAGGAGCACTGCCCCACGCCGATGTGCCCCTCGTATTTTTTCAGCCAGTAGGACAGATGCTCGATGTCGAGCGTCTGATTTTCCATGGAAATGGCCTTTTCGACCGGAATGACGTGCATGCCCACGCCGCCGCCGCCCGGCGGCAGCAGATGCGTCTTGCCGGCAAGCGGCACATAGGTCATACGCTCAAAGAATTTGGCGAGCTCCGGATGCTGCTCCAGACGGGGATTTTTGCCGGACAGCTCCTTGTCCTCCTCCATGTTGAACAGCTCCGCGCTGCCGGGGACGAACATGGGGAGAATGTAACGCCGCTCGGACGGCGGCGCGGTGCGGCCGTTGTGGTCATAGTGGTAGCCGTAGTCGTATTCCAGCAGGCCGATGTAGCTCATCTGATCGAGCAGCTCCTGAAAATGCGGCTTCTGCTCGTCCGTGACCTTGTTCATGCGCCAGAGCTCTTCGACGGTATACGGGGTGCGGAGCTTCATGGACAGCGCGATATCGGCCATTTCATCCGTCACGACGCCGGCCAGTCCCCAGTATTCTGCGTCGTCCGCGTTCAGCTTGCCGAGCTTGTGCTCGACGACGTCGGTGATCTTTTTGCCGAGCTTGAGGATCTTCTCCCGGGGTGCGGCGTCGTCCCTGGCGGCAGGATTCAGCGCGCGCTGCTTCAGTTCCTGATCGATCATAAGCGTGTCTCCTTTTTCTCTTTTTCTTTATCGATCTGCGCACAGATCCAGGCGGCGAGCGCTTCGACGCCCTCGCCGGTTTTGGCGGAGATCGGGAAGATCTGTATGCCGGGGTTGCGCTGCCGCGCGAATTGCGTGACCTTGTCCAGGTCAAAATCAAAATACGGAAGCACGTCCGTCTTGTTGACGATCATTGCGCTGCAGCGCTGGAAGATGAGCGGGTATTTGAGCGGCTTGTCGTGCCCCTCGGGAACGGACAGGATCATCAGATCCAGATGCGCGCCGGTGTCAAATTCCGCCGGACAGACAAGATTGCCGACATTCTCCAGAATGACGAGATCCAGTCCCTGCGCTCCAAGCTGCCGCAGACCCTCGCGGGTCATGGCGGCGTCGAGATGGCACATGCCGCCCGTGTGCAGCTGAATGACCTTCGCGCCGGTGCGCGAGACGGTGTCCGCGTCGACGTCGGAGTCGATATCCGCCTCCATCACGCCCACGCGCAGCGTCCTTTGCAGCAGCGGCAGCAGGCGCAGCAGCGTCGTCGTTTTTCCGGAGCCGGGCGAGGACATCAGATTGATGAGACAGGTGCCCTGCGCGCGCAGCTCGGCGCGAAGGGACGCGGCCTCCGCGTCGTTATCGGCAAAGACGCTTTGCTTGACCTCAATGATGCGGTAGCGATCCATGCAACCCCTCCTGTTTTCGTGTAAAGCTAGCGTCAGCTGACAAGGGCACACATGGTTTTCCCGGGCCTGAACAGCAGCTGGCTGCGTTATCCTCGTTGATGGGCGGCAGCCCATCTGCCTCGTCTGCCTTGTCATCTGCCGTCCATGCTCCGGGAAAACTCGAAGACCCGCCGGGCGCTCCGGCGCGTTTTTCGTAAGGCAGAGGACGCAGGCATACCGGCGTATGTCAAGGACGATAACGCAGCGAAAGGCGGGCCGGTGCGCCCTGCGGGCATGTGTGCCCTTGTCAACTGACGCTATAAAAGTGTAGCATAACCGCGGGGGTTTTGCAAGATTATGTGCGAATACTGCCTGCGGTCCGGCAGGATGCAGAAAACGCATGGATGCAGCCGGGCAGAGCGGACTGCTGTATCCATGCGTTTTGCCGATCGAACTGTCGGTGCGGGCGGCGCTTATTACTTCGCAGCATCGCGCTTCCGGCGCTTTTTTACCAGACGCACTGTCAGAAATGCAGCGCCGGCCAGCACGAGCACGAGCGCGCATACAGCCAGCAGGACGATGCGCTGCACGTATGCGCCCCAGGTGGCCGCAAAGCCGAACGGCAGCTTCGTGCCGATCAGATCCTTATAATAGAGCATGCGCGTTTCATAGGCCGCGGGGTCGGACTCGCGCAGCGTCACGAGCCGCGCGCCATGTTCCGGACCTGCACCGTAGATATAAAAGCCGGTGCCGTTGGTGTTGACCAGATCGATGCCCGCATAGGGGATGATGAAGTCGTTCACGTGGTCGTGGCCGAAGAAGCCCGCGACGATATCGCCGCCCTGCTTCCACGCGGCGAACTCGCCGCCGTTCACATCCGGCGGGCACGGCGCTTCGCCGAGCGTCCCGGCCTCGATTACGGACGCGGCGGAGTAATACGTGCCCTTGCGGCAGCCGTAGCCCTCGACCGCGCCGCTTTTCTTCTCGCTGGATGGAACAATGTCCATCGCGTCATAAATATCCGGGACGATGATATGTTGAAAGGCGTAGGCAGGGATAGGCGTTCCGCCGTTTTGGGCGGCGAGGGCCGCTTCCGTTTCCAGATACCAGTCGAGCTGATCCTGCCGCACCCAGTCGTATTTACCCTGTCCCTCCGGAGCATAGGAGCCGGAGTCAAAGAACCAGAGGTTCACGACCGGCGTTTTGCCGTCGGAGCCATAGACGAGCAGGTTATAGTTGCCCACGCCCGTCACATCGCCCGCCGACGCGAGGCAGCCGGGATAGCTCTGATAGTATTCCATCTGCGCTTCCTTGCTGACGCCGCCCTCGTCGTCGTGGTTGCCGAAGACGAGCGCGAAGCTCAGACCCCGTTCAGCCACCGGCTGCAAAATCGCGTCCAGCGCCTTCTGCGTGCGCTCGATGCTCTTTCCCGTCGACGGACCGTGGATCTGGTCGCCCAGGAACACGACAAGATCCGGCTGCGCCGCGTCCAGCTCGGCCTCCAGCAGCGCGATCGTCTCCTTCTGCGGCTTGTCGATGTCCTGCGTGTCGGCGACGATCAGAATTCTGAATTCCCCGTTTTCATCAAATTGCAGCGCCGGGGCCGCGTCCGCCGCGAAGACCATGGGCATCAGCGATACCAGCAGCACCGCGCACAGCGCCAGAGCTGCGATTTTTCTGCAAGCGTTCATGTCTGTCTCCTTTTCAGTTCAGCTGGTCGGCCAGATCACGGTATTTGCTGGCCTCCGCCGTCTCTCCGCTGGCCTGCGCCATGTGCTGCGCCAGCTTTTTTGCCGCCGTGTCCGCCGACACGACCGTGCCCGCGCCCGCCACGCACCCGCCGGGGCAGGCCATGCCCTCAAGCAGATACCCGTCGAGCTTTCCGGCCTTTGCCAGCAGCAGCAGCTTCCGGCAGTCGCGCAGGCCGTCGGCCCGCTGGGTCTTGATCTCAACGCCCGGGTGCTCCTTGTGAATGAGCTCCTCCACCGCGGCGGCCACGCCGCCCGCGACGGCAAAGCCGCGCCCGGCCCGCGTGCCCTCGTCCAGATCCGGACTGTCGGGTAGTTTGGAGAAATCGATCTCCTTCGCTTCAAAGATGCCCATGAGCTCTTCGTAAGTCAGGACAAAATCGACGTCCGTGCGGATATCGTCCTGCATGGCCTCGAGTTTCTTCGCCGCGCACGGGCCGACGAAGACGACCTTGCAGTCCGGCCTGTCCCGCTTGACGAGCCGCGCCGTGTAGACCATGGGCGTGTACGTCATGGAGATATTGCCGGACTCCGCCGGGAAGAGTCTGCGCGCCATCATCCGCCACGACGGGCAGCAGGAGGTCGCCATGAAGCGCTGCTCCTGCGGGACCTTTTCCATAAAGTCGCGCGCTTCTTCGATTGTGCAGATATCCGCGCCAGCCGCGACCTCGACCACGTCGGCAAAGCCGAGCTGCTGCATGGCCGTCAGGAATTTCGGCACGGTCACGTCCTTTCCGAACTGTCCGACGAACGACGGCGCGACGATGGCGACAACGTCGTTTCCCTCGAGGATGGAGCGGATGACCTGATAGATCTGACTCTTGTCCACGATCGCGCCGAACGGGCAGCTGACCAGACACTGGCCGCAGGAGACGCAGCGGTCATAGTCGATGCAGGCCTTGCCGTATTCGTCGACGCCGATGGCGTCCATGCCGCAGGCTGCCTGACAGGGCCGCTCAAGATATGTGATGGCGTTATACGGACAGGACTTGGCGCATTTGCCGCACTTGATGCACAGCTTCTGGTCGATGCGGCTTTTGCCGTTGACGAATTTGACGGCGCCTTTCGGGCACACGCGCTGGCACGAGGAGGCAAGGCAGCCCTGACACAGCTCCGTCACGCGGTACTGCTTCGTCGGGCAGGCGTGGCAGGCGTAGGGGATGATGTTGACGAGCGGCGGCTCGTAATACTGCTCGGCGATGGCCGCCTGATCCATGCCCTCGGTCAGAAGCGTGCGGGTCTGTACGGGCTGCAGGGACAGGCCCATCGCAAGCCGCACGCGCTCGCCCGCAATGGCGCGTTCGAGAAAGACGGACTCGCGGTGCAGCGGGCTCTGGCCGGGGACGATCTTGAAGGGGATGTCCTCCATATCGGTGTAGTCGCCGGAATAGGCCATTCGGGCGACCTCGGTAAAGACTTTTTTCCGGATGTCGGTGATAAGAGACGGAATGCCGCGCATGATGAAAAGCTCCTTTGCGTAATCTGTCAACACTATATCATATTTCACGCAAAACGTCACTGTTTTCTTTTGGCTTGACAGGCGGCGGGGATTGTCGTAAGCTGAGAAAAAAGCATGCGGAGGTCGTTATGTCCAAATTTCAGATTTTTCTGATCGTTCTGTATCTGTTCTTTTTCGGCGGCGTCGGCGGATGGGTGCTGGAGCTGTTTTTCAGGCGCTTCTTCTCCGGCGCGAACCCGGAGCGCAAATGGCTGAACCCCGGCTTCCTGTTCGGCCCCTGCCTGCCGCTCTACGGCTTCGGCACGGTGCTGCTGTTTATTCTCTCCGAGCTCGATCACACGCTCTTCGGTTCGTTCTCCGGCACGTTCTGGTATTATCCCGTGATGTTCGTCGTCATGGCGCTGGCGATGACGCTGCTGGAATACATCGTCGGTCTTGTGAGCTTCAAGGGTTTCCATCTGCGCCTCTGGGACTACAGCAAGCTCTGGGGCAACATTCAGGGCATCATCTGCCCGCTGTTCACGTTTTTCTGGGGCGTTCTGTCGCTGGCGTATTACTTCCTGCTCTACCCGCGGCTGCGGAAGCTGGTCGAGTGGTTCGTGGCGCACCCGCTGGCCTCGTTCGTGGTCGGCGTGTGCTTCGGCATTTTCCTGATCGACCTGTGCTTCTCCGTCCATCTGGGCGCGGTCGTGCAGAAAAAGGCCGCACAGATCGACAGGAGCGTCTATGACGCCATCGACGTGCAGAAGCTGTGGCATAAGATGCAATCGCGCGGCGGCTTCTTCCGCTTCGTGTCCATCAAGCCCCTGACCGAGCGCATCGATGCCTTCGACGAATTCCTGCACCGCCGCCCCGGCGGCGCAAATACGGCGGACAAGCCGTAAAGCCGTCCGGTTCCCCGCGTATCCGACAGGAAAATTTCCCCGCCGCAGTTCAAATGCGGCGGGGTGTCTTTTACCCGATGAACCCGACGGCGCTGCGGCAGACGAAGTAGAACAGACGGTCTTCGCTGTTGGCGAGGATCAGAACGTCTCCGACCTCGCCGAGCACGCTGGCGTTGCCGACGACGAGCGGGCCCGCCGTCACGGACACCGTGCCGCGTCCGGCGATATCGTCCGACGAGCGGTCGCACGGCGTCGGCTTGACAGGCGTCGACGGCATGGGGCCGCAGCCGGCGTGGGTGGCCTGATAGAAGAGCTTTGCAAGCTCGTTGTAGGCCGCCTCCGCGCTGGGGAAGTCGGTCGTCTCCGATACGCCGAAGGCGACGGCGTTCAGGCTGCACAGCCGCACGGAGTCCGCGTCAAAATACGGACCCTCGGCGCAGCAGGGCGCCGTTTCGCCTCCGGTACAAAGGGGAATGGGATAGTAGATCTGCCCGGAAACCTCTAAATTCTCACACGAATCCGGCGTGATCTTCACAAATTCCCCGTCCAGAGGCCCGGTCAGGTTGTCGTATGGAGTTGTGACGGTCGCGGGGCAGTTCAGAGACGTGCCGAGCACGAAATCGCGCGTGATGAACGCGAACTGCTTGTAATCCGTCAGCGCCGCGAAGCGCGGGCGGCACAGCAGCTGCAATGCCGCGACAAGCCCCGGCGCGCAGGAACAGCCGCAGCCGCAGCTGACGTCGGCCTCCGTGACCGGCGCGACAGGCCGCTCACCCGGCCAGACCGGCGGGAACGGAGGCGGATACGGCGGGAACGGCCCCGGCCCGGGACAAGGCGGCGGGCAAGGCGGTGGGCAGGGCGGCGGACATGTCTGCTGGCTGCCGCCGGAACAGGCCGCGCAGCCCTGAACCGCCTGCGGCTCCGGGCAGCCGCCAGTCGTCGTATAATTGCAGGGTTGATTCATAAAACCCCTCCTTCAAAGACAAGAATGTTTTCTGTCTTCCCTACCATATGCCGGGTCCGCCCGTTTGGTGCATGGTTGCAAATCCGGGCGCGATGCGGTATGATGCAGCTATCCGGAATGATAGAAGGAGAAGCCGATATGAGGATGAAAAAAGCCCGCGCGGCAGCCGCGGCGCTGCTCTGCGCGGCGTGTCTTGCGCAGACGGCTGCGTCTGCGCTGGCAGCGGAGGCATACACGGTCCCCGATGTAACAGGAAAAACACTGGAGCAGCTGATGGGCGACTTCCGCGCGGAGCATGCGCTGACCGAGGACAATTTTGAGATCAGCTTTTACGTGCCCGAGACCGGCGAGCGCTACGACTTTAACGAGACGAAGCTGCTCTACGGCGCGAGCACGTACAAGCTGCCGCTGAACCTGTATTATTACGATATGCAGCTTGCAGGCGAGATCACCGGGGACACGATGATTACAAGAGGCGCCTCGCTGGATGAGGCGCACTATCAGACGCTGGTCTATTCCAACAACGAGCTGGCCTATTCTCTCTGGCGGCGCATCGGCGACTGGCCGGAGTACAAGACCGCCATGCGCAAGTATTTCACCATGACCGACGACGAGATCCCGCAGAACTATTATTATGACCACGTGTTCTGCACCCGCATGATGATGGATACGCTGAAGGTCGTCTGGGATGGGCAGGAGCAGTATCCCGAGCTGATCGATTACCTGAAAATCGCCTGCCCGGGCGCGTATTTCAAGACGTATCTCGACGTGGACGAAACGCCCGTCGCGCACAAATACGGCAGCTACGAGGGCGCGGAGAACGACGTCGGCATTATCTGGGCCGAGCGGCCGTTTCTGCTTGCCGTGTATACGAGCGGGCTGTCCTACGGGCCGGGCGGCAGCGTGGACATGGTGTATGCCGATGGGCAGAGCGCAGGCTCCGTCGTGTGCGGGCAGCTGGCCGTGCTGCTGAAGACCTATCTCGACGAGCAGCTGCGCGTTGAGCGGGAGCAGGCGGAACAGGAAGCCGAGGCCGCCCGCCTCGCCGAAGAGCAGGCGAAGGCCGAGCAGGCAGAAAAAGAGCGGCTTGCCGCCGAGCAGCAGGCCGCCGCAGAAAAGAAAGCCGAGGAAGAACGCCAGGCCGAGCTCCAACGTCAGGCCGAAGAGCAGGCTGCGCGCGAAGAAGCGCAGAGAGCCGCCGAGGAAGCGGCGCAGGAGGATGCAAGGCAGGCCGCGCACCGCGCTCTGGTCATCCGCCTGGCCTGCGTAGGCGCGTTCAGCGCGCTTGTCATCGCACTGGCCGTCGTGCTCATCCGGAAGCTCCACAAGGCAGGAAAGTGCTGATCGGCGCGCAGAATGGACTGAAGCATCGAAAATCCCCGGCGAATCCGCAGGCGTCTGCATATCCGGCTGTAGGGGCCGATGCCCACATCGGCCCGTGAGGAAGTCGCGAATTCGCCGTAGATTTTCTTAAAAACCGGTGCATCCTGCCGGGTCGATGTGGGCATCGACCCCTACGACCGCATGAGCGGGTGCCTGCGGATTTGCCGCAGATTTCCGAAAAAACCACTGCATTCTGCGGGCGGACAGAGTCGTCCGCCCCTACCGCTCTTATGGGATGATCCGTCCCGGCTTCTGATAGCGCTCCTGTTCGGAGAAGATGCAGCCGCAGTATTTCTGCATGTAAAAGCCCAGCTCCCGCGCGCGGGCCTGGCCGTCGCGGAACATGGGGCGGAAATCCTGATAGTAGAATGTCACGCCGTATTCCTCCGCTGCGCGGTAGGCCACGTCGCGCATCAGCTCGTGCTTCTGATAGGGGCTGATGAACAGCGACGAGGTAAACGCATCGAAGCCGCCCTCCTTCGCTTTTCGCGCCGCCTCAAAAAGCCGCATTTCATAGCACTTGACGCACCGGCCCGCGATATCCTCCGCCACCTCGCGCACAAACGGCCGCAGGCCGTAATCGTCGCGCACGAGAAGCGGCAGATCGATGGTCTTCGCGTATTCCTGCAAACAGTTCCGCCGGGCGCGGTATTCGGTAAAGGGATGGATGTTGGGATTGTACCAGTAGCCGGTCAGGTCGATCCCGTCCGCGCGCAGCGCGTCGACCGGCATATTCGCGCAGGGCGCGCAGCAGATGTGCATCAGTAATTTCATGACGTTCGCCTCCCGTTTGTATACCAAGCATATCACATATCGCGGTTTCTGTACAGATTGCAAAAAAGAATCTGCGACATTCCGTGGAAAATGAACATGGACAAGCGGGGAACACGGTGCTATAATTCCATCTAATATCAGATACAAGCAAAACTGAACGCAGAAAGGAAGATATTTCATGGCATTTCCCATTGAAAGCTACGCAGCGAAGATTCAGCGGAAGCTGTTAAAGAAGCAGCGCGTGATCGAGGCCGCCTCCGGCCGGCAGAAGGCCGATCTGGTGCTGAAAAACGCGACGTATGTCAACGTGTTCTCCAACGAGCTGCTGACGTGCGACATCGCCGTGGCGAACGGCCTGATCGTGGGCCTTGGCAGCTACGAGGGCGAGGTCGAATATGACATGACCGGCAAGATCGTCTGCCCCGGCTTCGTCGACGCGCACATCCATCTGGAATCCAGTCTTGTTACGCCGAAGGAATTCGTCCGCGCAACGCTGCCGCACGGCACGACCACCGTCATCACCGACCCCCATGAGATCACCAACGTCATGGGCACCGACGGCATCGACTACATGTTCCAGGCGACTGAGGGGCTGCCCATCGATGTGCGGTTCATGCTGCCGTCCTGTGTCCCGGCCACGCCGATGGACGAATCCGGGGCCAATCTGGACTACCGTGCCATCGACTCGTTCTATGACTATCCCAGAGTGCAGGGCCTTGCCGAGATGATGAACTCCTACGGCGTCATCCACAACGACCCCGAGGTCGTTTCGAAGATCGTCGCCTCGCAGGCGCACCACAAGAAGATCGACGGCCACGCGCCGGGCCTGCAGGGCAAGGATCTCGACACCTACGTCGCAGCAGGCGTCTATTCCGACCACGAATGCGCCACGATGGAAGACGCGCTGGCCAAATTACAGCGCGGCCAGTTCATCATGATCCGCGAGGGCACCGCCGCGCGCAACCTCGAGGCGCTGGCCCCTCTGCTCACGCCGCAGTACGCCGAGCGCTGCATGTTCTGCACCGACGACAAACACCCGAGCGACCTGCTGGAAAAGGGCCACATCGACTATATCGCCCGCGAGGCCATCAACAAATACGGCGTCGATCCCATCATCGCCGTCAAGGCCGCCTGCCACCATGCCTCGCGCTATTTCCTGCTCAATAACCGCGGCGCAATCGCGCCCGGCTATCTGGCCGACTTCGCCGTGATCGACAATTTCAAGGACTTCAATGTCGAAATGGTCTTCAAAAAGGGCGTTCTGTACTGGAACAACGGCGAACTGCGCGACTTTGAAGCGCCGCAGATCGAGGAATATCTCGACAAGCGCGCCCACGATACCTTCCACGTCTCGACGCTCACGCCCGACGATTTCCGCGACGCGCGCCAGAGAGGCGTTCTGGGCATGATCCCGGGCGAGATCATCACGACGGACAACGGCTATGCCGACCATGTCGATCTGGAAAAGGACATTCTCAAGATCGCCGTCGTCGAGCGCCACAAGGGCACGCACCACATCGGCCTCGGCTACATTCAGGGCTACGGCCTGAAATCCGGCGCGGTTGCGACCAGCATCTCGCACGACTCGCACAACATCATCGTCGTCGGCACGAACTCCGCCGATATGGCGTTCGCCGCGAACTACATCGTCGAGCATCACGGCGGCATTGTCGTGGTCGAAAACGGGACGGTAAAGGGCTCGGTCGTGCTGGAAATCGCGGGCATCATGTCCGACCGCCCGCTGACCGAGGTCAACGACCAGCTCGAAGCGGCCAAGGACGCGGCCTTCGCCCTTGGCGTCAGCCGCGGCATCGACCCGTTCATGACGCTCAGCTTCATGGCCCTGCCCGTCATTCCCAAGCTCCGCATCACCACCCGCGGCGTCGTCGACGTCGACACGCAGCAGTACGTATAATACATAACCGGACCGGCCCGCAGGAGAACACCCTGCGGGCCATTTTGCGGCGTTGCAATGCCGGCGAAAATATGGTATGATGTTCCCACTTACCGGAAGGGGGAACTGCTTTGCTTTATCTGCTGCTTGCACTGTTTACGGCTGCGATCGTCGCAGTCGATCAGCTGACAAAATATCTGGCTGCGGCCAATCTCGTGGGGAAGACCGTCACGCTCATCCCCGGCTGGCTCCAGCTGCACTATATCACGAACGACGGCATGGCGCTGAGCCTGCTGCGCGGCGCGCGCTGGCTGTTCGTGGTCATGACGGCGGTGTATCTCGCGGTCGTGATCTACGTGCTCGTGAAAAAATGGTTCAAAAAGACGCCGGAGCTGTGGTGCATCGCGGCCATCACCGGCGGCGCGATCGGCAATTTCATCGACCGCATCTCCACCGGGCTCGTCATCGACATGATCTGCATCCCGTGGTTCTCGACGTTCAACGTCGCGGATCTGTTCATCACGTTCGGCGCGCTGGTCCTCGTGGTCTATATCCTGACGAAGGACAAGGAGCTGCTGGCCGACAAGCCGAAGGAGCAGAAGAAGCCGCATGACGCTGACACTTGACAGAGACGGCGAACGGCTCGACAGCGCCCTCAGCCGCCTCGTGCCGGAGCTGACCCGCAGCCAGGCCCAGCGCCTGATCGAGCAGGGCGCGGTCGCGCGGGACGGAAGACCCGTCAAAAAGAACGAAAAGCTCCCCGCCGGGACGGCGCTGGAGCTGGAAATTCCGGAGGTGCGCGAAACGCCCCTCGCGGCGCAGGACATTCCGCTGGAGGTCTGCTATGAGGACGCGGACGTGATCGTCGTGAACAAGCCCAAGGGGCTTGTTGTTCACCCGGCCCCCGGCCATGCGGACGGCACGCTCGTCAACGCGCTGCTGGCCCACTGCGGCGATTCTCTGTCCGGCATCGGCGGAGAAAAGCGCCCCGGCATCGTCCACCGCATCGACAAGGATACGTCCGGGCTCATCATCGCGGCCAAAAATGACTTCGCACACGCCGCGCTTGCCGCGCAGCTGAAGGATCACAGTCTGGCCCGGACGTATGTGTGCATCGTCTGCGGCAATGTCAAGGATGACTCCGGCACCATCGACGCGCCCATCGGCCGCCACCCGGCGGATCGCAAGAAAATGGCCGTCACGGAGAAAAACAGCCGCAGCGCCGTGACGCACTGGCGCGTATTGGAGCGCTTTTCCGGCTATACGCTCGTCGAGTGCAGGCTGGAAACGGGCCGGACGCACCAGATCCGCGTCCACATGGCCTATCGCGGCCACCCGATTCTGGGCGACACGGTCTACGGCCATAAAAAGCCCGAGCTGGGACAGGACAGCCAGTGCCTGCATGCGAAGGAGCTTCGCTTTATGCACCCGCGCACGGGAAAGCCGGTGACTGTCTCCTGTGGGCTGCCGGACTATTTCAGTGCGCTGCTGCAAAAGCTGCGCACAAAGACTTGACTTTTCAGTCCCGGTCTGCTACCATGATGCCATCTTCGAAATGAGGTTGCTATGATGTACGTTTCTGTTATGTTCGCGTTTATCTTTACCTTTACTGGCTTGCAGTAAGGGTAATTTGTGATGCGCAGAAACGAAGTCAGGTTTGCAACGCGGCACAGATTACGCTGTGCCGCGTTTTTTTGTTTGTATTTTCTGAAAGGATGGATATCGCTATGGAACTTTCTGATTACAGAGCACAGATCGACCGGATCGACGCGGAGCTTCTGCGGCTGTTTGCCGAGCGGATGCAGACGGCTGCGGGGATCGCGTCGTATAAAAAAGCGCACGGTCTGCCGGTTCTGGACGCCGGGCGGGAGCGCGAAAAGCTGGCGCAGATCGTAAAAACCGCGCCGGAAGAGCTGCAAGAGGAGGCCGTGAGCCTCTACCGGCTGCTGTTCTCCCTCAGCCGCAGCTATCAGCACGATCTGCTGGACGAAAAGACGGCGCTTCCGGCGCTTTTGAAAACGGCGCTGGAAAACACGCCGCAGCTGTTCCCGCCCACGGCGGCCGTCGCCTGCCAGGGCGTCGAGGGCGCGTATTCGCAGCAGGCCTGCGACAAGCTGTTCCAGCATCCGAGCGTGTTCTTCTGCGCGACGTTTGACAAGGTCTTCTCCGCCATCGAGCAGGGCCTGTGCCAATACGGCGTTCTGCCGCTGGAAAACAGCACGGCAGGCTCGGTCAACGCGGTGTATGACCTCATGCAGAAGCACAATTTCTCCATCGTCCGCAGCGTCCGCCTGCGCGTGGATCACAGTCTGCTGACGCTGCCGGGCGTGAAGCTGTCCGACATTCATGAGATCGTCTCGCACGGGCAGGCGCTGGAGCAGTGCTCCGAATTTTTGAAGCAGCTGCCGAACGTGACCGTGACGCGCTGCGAAAACACGGCGGCGGCGGCCCGGATGGTGGCTGAGTCCGGCAGACGCGATCTTGCCGCCATTGCGTCTCCCGCCTGCGCGGAAATTTACGGCCTGCAGCCGCTGCAGGAGCGCGTGCAGAACGAGCACGGCAACTATACCCGCTTTATCTGCATCGCGGCAAAGCCCGAGGTCTATCCGGGCGCCGACCGGACGAGCCTTCTCGTTACGCTCTCCAACGAACCCGGCAGCCTCTATCAGGTGCTGGCCCGCATCTATGGCCGGGGCATCAACCTGACGAAGCTGGAAAGCCGCCCCATCCCCGGCTCGGACGATACGTTCCGGTTCTACTTCGACCTCGAAGCGTCCGTCTACTCCCCGGAGCTGCCGAAGCTCCTCGGCGAGCTGGAATCTGTCTGCGAACACGTCTGCTACCTCGGCAGCTATTCGGAGACTGTGTAAGACTGCCGGATATGCAAAAGCCTCCCCTCGCCGCGCCACGCGCGGGAAGGGGAGGCTTCATTTTCGAAGAAAATGCCGGAGGGGGTCTGTTGCAGATATCAGAGTGCTGCTAAAGTTGTTATGTTCGAATCCCATCAGGCCCTTCGGGCCAGCGTCCCTACCCCTTTTGGCCCTACGGGCCATTTCCCCCTGATAGGGGGAATCGGCCCCTTGTGCCCAAGGGGCGCCTTTGTAGGGGCCGATGCCCACATCGGCCCTTGAGGAAGCTGCGAATCTGCCGAAGATTACCGCAAAAACGGTGCATTCTGCCGGGTCGATGTGTACCGGCAAGCGGCAGACCCACATCCGTAACGCTCCTACGTCGCGAACGGCTGTGACCGGCATCGACCCCTACAATGAGATTTGGCAGTGCATCCGGATCCGCCGAAAGGCTTTTGCTTTTTGTCGCTGCCTGCTGCGACCTCTCAGTCAGCTTCGCTGACAGCTCCCCTTTCAGGGTAATGTCATCAACTTAAGCCCATCATTTCAAAGTGTCAAAAAGCGGGCGTAAA
>ERZ1034984.708-NODE-708-length-36125-cov-6.026643_pt1 | contig 36125 bp, 24 predicted proteins | sample MGYA00520589_ERZ1034984 | MGnify/ENA primary metagenome ERZ1034984 (study PRJEB33766, sample SAMN09781790) | gut metagenome | biome: gut microbiome | host: Homo sapiens | place: Madagascar | study: EMG produced TPA metagenomics assembly of the PRJNA485056 data set... | reverse complement strand
TCGATCCATTTCAATCCTTGGATTCTCGGAGTGACGCGATTTGAACGCGCGACCTCTTGCTCCCGAAGCAAGCGCTCTACCAAGCTGAGCCACACTCCGCTATAACAAAATGATTATATCACATTATTATCGAGATTGCAAAACTTTCTGCAACATTTTTAATGCACGGACATTTTTCTCCACATCATGGACGCGGACCATCTGCCATCCGGCCATTCCGGCAAGGACAGAAGTGACCATTGTACCTTCCTCTCTCTGATCCACCGGCAGATCCAGTGTCAGCCCAATCACGGACTTGCGTGAGGTCGCAAGAAGCAGTGGAAGCCCCCACTGTCTGTACATTTCCAGATGGGCCAGCACATCCAGATTGTTCTCATAGGTCTTGCCAAATCCCACACCCGGATCCAGGATCACACGATCCATGGAGATACCGTGGTTCTCACAGATCTCCAGGCTGCGGTTCAGATCTGCCCTGACATCTGCCAGAAAATCCTGATACGTCGGTTCCGGTCTGTTGTGCATTACACAGATTGGGACATCATAGCGTGCCAGTACATCTGCCATGCTGCCGATCTCCCAGACACGGTCAGATCCGGAAGGTGCATAAAAGTCTTCATAACGCAGTCCCCAGATGTCATTGGCCATGTCGGCCCCTGCCCGCAGGGCAGCATCCATCACCGGAGCCTTGTAGGTATCTACCGAAACCGGAATGTCGAAGCGTGCCTTGATCGCCTCCAAATGGGTCACAACTCGGGAGATCTCCTCCTCAATGCTGATCTTCTGGTATCCCGGTCTGGTAGACTCTCCTCCCAGATCGACCAGATCCACGCCCTGCGCGATCATCTCCTCTACATGGTATAACGAGGCATCGACACTGTCGTATCTGCCTCCGTCGGAAAAGGAATCCGGAGTGACATTGAGAATGCCCATCACGTATACCTTGCCCTGTTCCCAGTCAAATGTTCTGTTTCCAATCTGCATCTGCTTCATCGTATCGTCCCATGCTCCAATCTATTCTCTATGCATCTCATACGCAAACACCATGTTCTTTGGTATTCCGGGTTTCCCCCATGCATGTTATCTGCTGTGTTCCTGCGTATTTCGGACTTCAATCCTTAAACACATTATCTGCTGCGCTCCATCAGCGAAAAAAACATCTGCTGGTTCTTCGGTTCCTCCATCTCACCTCTGGCAGCGTACGTCACTGTCTGTGTGCCAGGCTTTTTGACGCCGCGCATCGTCATACACATATGCTCCGCCTCGATCATGACCATACATCCCTTCGGCGCCAGATGTTCCATGATGGCATCCGCGATCTGTGTGGTAAGCTGCTCCTGGATCTGTGGTCTTCTCGCATATACCTCCACGGTACGTGCCAGTTTGCTCAGACCAACCACCTTTCCATCGGGAATGTAGGCAATATGCGCCTTCCCGTAAAATGGCAGAAGGTGATGCTCGCAGACAGAATAAAATGTGATGTCCTTTTCCAACACCATCCCGGTATCCTCTGCCTGAAATGTCCGGCACAGATGTTCATCCGCCTTCTGTTCCAGCCCTGCAAAGATCTCGTGGCACATCGCGCTGATCCTGCCCGGTGTATCTAACAGTCCCTCTCTGTGGATGTCCTCTCCGATTCCTTCCAGGATGAGGGCAACCCCCTGTTCTATCTTTTTATCGTCCATACTCGTCCTCGTACTTTCAAACTTCCTAATATCCTATGCATTGTATCAGATACTCTGCCGGGTGTCAAAAAAATCCCAGACCTCACGCTGAAAGGACAGACTGCCACAGATGATCACCGGGGACTGATCTCCATTTGTAAGCCACCGCTGTAATGTGTCCGCAATCGTGCCGGTCTCCACCTGCACCTGAGATACCGCAGCATTTCCACGCCGGCAGACATCCCTTACCGCATCTGCCAGTTTTTCCGCCGGCAGTCCTCGTACCCCCGGTGCCCTGACTGCACAAAACTCTCTGGCATAGGGAACAATCTGCTCCAGGATACCTGGATAATCTTTGTCCGCAAATACACCCATCATGATCCTGCAGCTGCCCTTGTCAACACATTTTTCCAGTCCTCTGGCCAATGCCTGTGCCCCCTGCGGATTATGTGCCCCATCCAGAATGACAAGCGGGGACTGCGACAGGATCTGGAAGCGACCCGGCCAGCATACGTCAGAAAATGCATCGGCTGTCCTCTGTGTGGGACTGCTGATCCTTCCCTGCCCGGCCAGCACTTCCAGCACCCGCCAGGCCAGACAGGCATTGGCTGCCTGATAATACACCGGCTGGCGCAGGCAGAAGGTCTTTCCATGATATTGGTAAAACATCTTTCTCTGATCGATATGGCACTGTTCCGGAACCACCGGTTCGGTCATGGTCAGCTCATACGCTCCCTGTCCGCAGATCTTATGCAGGGTCTTCTCCACCTCAGGAAGCTGATGCTGCGACACTACCGGTGTCCCGTCCCGGAAGATCCCGGCCTTGCTGCGGGTAATCTCCTCCAGGCTCTCTCCCAGAAATCCACAATGATCCAGTCCCACGGAACACAGAACCGTTACAGCACTCTTTGGCAGACAGTTTGTGGCATCCAGAGCACCACCCATCCCACACTCTACAATGGAAAAATCGACCTGCCATTTTGCAAACAGACACCAGGACAAAATCGTCTCAATCTCAAACGCAGTAGGAAGCGGCATCTGAGTCTCATCCCAGGCATCAAGCACCTGCCGGATCTGTGTCAGCGCAGCTGCATACTCCTCCTGTGAGACCGGTTCTCCCATTCCGCAGGTATTTCCGGCGCCAATCCTTTGAAACTGGTCCCGGTAATGCCGGACACAAGGAGAAGCAAACCGCCCAACCGTATATCCCATCGCAGCCAGACCTGCCGCAAGATATGCTCCCACGGATCCCTTTCCATTGGTACCTGCAAGATGGATCACAGTCTGCCCACTCTCGGGACATCCCATCTTCCGGCGCAATGCATCCACGCTTCGCAGACTGTATTCACTCCCTGTCCGTTTCCGGATCTTCTCGATATATGCTCTCGCCTCCTGATATTCCACCATACTCCTCCTTTATTTTCTTTATAAGAAACGAGCAGTTTCCTATAAAGCAAAAACAGGCCATGCCATACTCCGGCACAGCCTGTCAGAACAATTCATAGAAATTATTTGATCTTGCGAACCTTTAAGACGCCATCGATTGCCTGAAGCTGGGAAACCAGTTCATCTGAAGATGGAGAATCAATATCAAAGATCGCATATGCATAGTCTCCACGGCTCTTATTGTTGGCACTGGAGATATTGATTCCGTCGGAAGAAAATACCTTTGCAAACTGTGCAAACATATCCGGAATATTTTTGTGTGCGATCGTGATACGCCCCTGCGTATCGCAAACGCCGGCATCACATGCCGGGAAGTTTACGGAATTCTTGATGTTACCATTCTCCAGGAAGTCACGGATCTCAGCGACTGCCATAACGGCACAGTTGTCCTCAGACTCCTCGGTAGATGCTCCAAGATGTGGTGTTGCGATCACATTTGGCATCTTGACAATAGCCGGATTTGGGAAGTCGGTCACATACTTGGCAACCTTGCCGGACTCCAGCGCAGTCTTCATATCCTCATCATTTACCAGAAGATCACGGGCAAAGTTTAAGATCACCACGCCCTCTTTCATCTGATCCAGGGCATCCTTATTGATCATGCCCTTAGTATCTGGAAGATATGGAACATGAACGGTGATGAAGTCACAGTTCTTGTAGATCTCATCATAGTTCTTTACAATCTTGATATCTCTGGACAGAGACAGCGCATTGGTTACGGACAGGAACGGATCCACGCCGTATACTTCCATGCCCAGTCTGTTTGCAGCGTTAGCCACCAGAACGCCGATCGCACCAAGTCCGATCACACCCAGCTTCTTTCCATGGATCTCATGGCCTGCGAACTGCTTCTTAGCCTTCTCCATGGACTTGGAGATATTCTCGTCATCTGCATTTTCCTTAACCCAGTTCATGCCACCGGCAATGTCACGGGATGCCAGAAGCATTCCTGCAAGCACCATCTCCTTGACACCGTTTGCATTGGCACCGGGTGTGTTAAACACCACGATACCCTTCTGTGCACAGTCATCCAGTGGAATATTATTGACACCGGCACCGGCTCTGGCAATCGCACACAGATTTTCAGAGAACTCCATTTCATGCATAGAAGCACTGCGGACCAGGATAGCCTGGGCATCTTCAGTCACCTCTGTCTTCACATAATTGGCGGTAAGATGGTCAAGACCTACCGCAGCAATCGGATTTAAGCAGCTATATTTGTACATTATGCATTTTCCTCCTCAAACTTCTTCATGAACGCTACCAGCTTCTCAACGCCCTCTTTTGGCATTGCATTGTAGATGCTGGCTCTCATACCGCCTACGGTACGATGTCCTTTCAGATTTACAAAACCTGCCTCAGCAGCCTCCTTGACAAACTTGGCATCCATATCCGCATCACCTGTTACAAATGGTACGTTCATCAGAGAACGATCCTCAGGTACGACAGTTCCTTTAAACAGTTTGCTCTGATCCAGGAAATCATACAGGATCTTTGCCTTTTCTTCATTTCTCTGCTTCATCACCTCTAAGCCACCCATCTTCTTGAGCCACTTAAATACCTTGCCACAGATATAGATTCCGTATGCCGGTGGTGTATTGTACAGAGACTGGGCATCTGCGTGTGTCTTGTACTGAAGCATGGTAGGGGTTCCTTCCATCACATCATCTGTGATCAGGTCTTCTCTCATGATTACGATCACGACGCCGGCAGGTCCGATGTTCTTCTGGACACCACCGTAGATCACACCGTACTTCTCCACATCAACAGGCTCTGACAGGAAGCAGGAAGAAACATCCGCTACCAGAGTCTTTCCCTTTGTATTTGGAAGGGTCTTGTACTTGGTTCCGTAAATGGTATTGTTCTCACAAATATATACATAGTCGGCATCCTCTGAAATAGGCAGATCAGAACAATCCGGAATGTAGGAGAACGTCTTGTCCTCCGAAGAAGCGATCTTGTTTGCCTTTCCGTACTTGGAAGCTTCCTGCCAAGCCTTCTTAGCCCACTGTCCTGTCACGATGTAATCTGCTACACCATGTTTCATCAGGTTCATAGGGATCATAGCAAACTGCTGCGAAGCACCACCCTGAAGGAACATTACCTTGTAGTTGTCCGGAATGTTCATCAGATCTCTGAGATCCTGCTCTGCGGTCTTGATGATATCATCGAACGCTTTCGAACGGTGGCTCATCTCCATAACCGACATACCGGTTCCCTGATAATCCAGCATTTCCGCTGCTGCTTCCTGCAATACTTCTTCCGGTAATACCGCCGGACCGGCTGAAAAATTGTACACTCTGCTCATTTTTCGTTTGCCTCCTTTTTTGTAAATAACTTTATCTTAAACTATAACAATAGATAAGATCATTGTTTCAGATCGGACTCGTCAAATGCATCGTCCAATGTCTTTCCCGGTGCAACCATAGGGAATACCTTGTCATCACTGTCAATTATACAGTCTATCACAACCGGCACCCCTTCCGCAATGGCTTCGGTCAGAACAGGGACAACTTCCTCTTTGCTGGTGATGCGGTACGCCTTTGCTCCCATTGCTTCCGCCAGTTTCACATAGTCCACACTGTCCTTTAACACCGTATGCGAATATCTCTGCCCGTAGAACAGGGTCTGCCACTGACGCACCATACCCAGCACAGAGTTGTTGAAGATAATCTCAACAAATGGGATCTGACTGCGCACCGCCGTCGCGATCTCATTCATGTTCATACGGAAACAACCATCTCCGGCAATATTTACCACGGTTTTATCCGGTCTGGCCGTCTTGGCACCGAGCGCCGCTCCCAGACCGTATCCCATCGTACCCAGGCCTCCGGATGTGATCAAAGTGCGCGGATGTTTATATTTGTAATACTGTGCAGCCCACATCTGATGCTGGCCTACCTCAGTACAGACGATCGCATCTCCTCCGGTCACCTCATAGAGTTTCTCCATAATATACGGACCGGTCAGACGATCATCACTGTAGTGCAGCGGCATCTGCTCGCTGCGCTCCTGAACATGGTTCATCCATTCCTCATGGGAATTCTGAACCAGCTTTTCATTCAGTTTATTCAGAACCGCCTTGATGTCACCCACCAGGCTCACATCCACGATCACATTCTTGTTGATCTCTGATGGATCGATATCGATCTGAATGATCTTTGCCTTTCTGGCAAATGCCTTGGTTGCGCCGCCTGTGACACGGTCAGAGAAACGGGATCCCACAACGATCAGCACATCACACTCTCCGACAGACAGATTGGCTGCCTTGGTGCCATGCATTCCCAGCATTCCCACATACCGTGGATCGGTACCGTCAAATGCACCCTTGCCCATCAGCGTATCCGTAACCGGTGCATCCACCAGATCCACCAGTCTGCGAAGCTCCCGGTCTGCACCGGATATCACAGCACCGCCTCCGACAAAGACCATCGGTCTCTTCGCCTTGTTGATCAGTTTGACAGCCTGTTCCAGATTCTCCGGATTCAGACTATCCAGGGAAGGTTCCTGTGGTTTGATCTCCATCTTCCGGAAATCGGTCTTGTCTGAGGTCGCATTCTTGGCAATGTCCACAAGAACCGGCCCCGGGCGTCCCGAACGTGCAATCTGAAAGGCTCTTCTCAGCGCCGGTGCCAGATCTTCCACCTCTTTGACAATACAACTGTACTTGGTGATCGGCATGGTCACGCCGGTGATATCGATCTCCTGAAAAGAATCCTTGCCCAGCAGAGCCTTGCCCACATTACAGGTAATCGCAACTACCGGCACACTGTCCATGTATGCGGTCGCAATTCCGGTCACCAGATTGGTTGCTCCCGGGCCGCTGGTCGCCAGACAGACACCGACTTTGCCGGTTGCTCTGGCATATCCGTCTGCCGCATGGGATGCCCCCTGCTCATGGGACGTCAAAATATGTCTGATCTCGTCCTGATGACGATATAATTCATCGTAAATATTGAGAATGGCTCCTCCCGGATACCCGAAGACGGTGTCCACACCCTGCTCCTTCAGACATTCTACAACGATTTGAGAACCATTTAACTGCATCGTTCTCCCTCCATTCAATTGTATATTCATTCGTTATCCGATGTTTAGTCTACCTTCAGGATCGCACCCTTGTCTGCGGATGTCACCATGGAAGCGTATCTTGCCAGATAACCGGTCTTCACCTTTGGCTCCTTTGGAGTCCATTTTGCACGGCGCTCTGCCAGTACCTCATCGGATACTTTGACATTGATGGTGTTGGCAGGGATATCGATGGCAATGATATCGCCCTCCTCGATCAATGCGATCGGACCTCCTACCGCTGCCTCCGGAGAAATATGTCCGATGGAAGCACCACGGGATGCGCCGGAGAAACGTCCGTCTGTGATCAGTGCCACACTGGATCCCAGTCCCATACCTGCGATCGCAGAAGTAGGATTTAACATCTCTCTCATACCAGGGCCGCCCTTTGGTCCCTCATAGCGGATAACCACAACATCACCGGCCACGATCTTTCCGCCACGGATGGCTGTGATCGCATCCTCCTCACAGTCAAATACACGTGCAGGACCCTCATGAACCATCATCTCAGGAACGACTGCAGAACGCTTTACAACACCGCTGTCCGGTGCAATGTTTCCGCGCAGTACAGCAATACCACCAGTCTCGCTGTATGGATTATCGATCGGACGGATCACTTCCGGATCCTTGTTCTCACAGCCCGCAATGTTCTCTCCGACGGTCTTGCCGGTAGCTGTGATCAGGTCTGTATGTAACAGTCCCTTCTTGGACAGTTCATTCATTACGGCATAGATACCACCGGCCTCATTGAGCTGCTCCATATAGGTATGGCCGGCCGGTGCAAGATGACACAGGTTTGGTGTCTTTGCACTGATTGCATTGGCCATATCCAGATTCAGTTCCACTCCTGCCTCATGTGCGATTGCAGGAAGATGAAGCATGGTATTGGTAGAACATCCCAGTGCCATATCCACTGTCAGTGCATTTTCAAATGCCTTTGGTGTCAGGATATCTCTAGGACGGATGTCTTTCTCAATCAGTTCCATGATCTTCATACCGGCATGCTTTGCCAGTTTGATACGGTCAGAATATACCGCTGGGATCGTGCCGTTGCCCTGAAGTCCCATACCGATCGCCTCAGTCAGGCAGTTCATGCTGTTGGCGGTATACATACCGGAGCAGGAACCGCAGGTAGGACATGCATGACATACAAAGTCATCGACCTGCTCCTCTGTCATCGTGCCTGCCGCATAGGAACCCACTGCCTCAAACATAGAAGAAAGGCTGGTTCTCTTTCCCTGTACATGTCCGGCAAGCATCGGACCGCCGCTGACAAAGATCGTCGGAATGTTCAGTCTGGCCGCTGCCATCAGAAGTCCCGGTACGTTCTTGTCACAGTTTGGCACCATGACCAGCGCATCAAACTTGTGCGCCATTGCCATACACTCTGTGGAATCACAGATCAGATCTCTGGTCACCAGAGAATATTTCATACCACTGTGGCCCATCGCAATACCATCACATACTGCGATCGCAGGGAACACGATCGGGGTACCTCCTGCCATGGCCACGCCGATCTTTACGGCGTCTACAATCTTATCAATATTCATATGTCCCGGTACAATCTCATTGTAGGAACTTACGATACCTACCAACGGCTTGTCCAGTTCTTCTTTGGTAATTCCCAGTGCATTGAACAAAGATCGCTGTGGTGCGGTCTCCATTCCCTTCTTTACAACGTCACTTCTCATAGTCATTTGTCCTTTCTGTATCAGATACGCTCACAGATCAGATCACCCATCTGCGTGGTTCCTACCTGTGTCTTTCCCTCATCCATGATATCTATTGTGCGGTAACCGTCCTTGAGCACCTGTTTTACCGCAGTTTCAATGTCATCGGCCTCCTGCTCCAGATCAAACGAATATCGCAGCATCATCGCCGCGGAAAGAATCGTTGCGATCGGATTGGCAATGTCCTGTCCGGCAATATCCGGTGCGGAACCGTGGCTTGGCTCATACAGTCCGAGCTTGGTCGCTCCCAGGCTTGCTGAGGAAAGCATACCGATGGAACCGGTCACCATGGAAGCCTCATCCGATAAGATATCTCCAAACATATTCTCTGTCAGGATCACATCAAACTGCTTCGGATCCCTGACAAGCTGCATGGCACAGTTGTCCACCAGCATGTTTGTCAGCTCAACCTCCGGATAGTCCTTTGCAACCTCAGCAACTACAGTTCTCCACAGTCTGGAGGAATCCAGCACATTGGCTTTATCCACGCTGCAGACCTTTTTATTTCTCTTCATCGCGAACTCAAATCCCCACTTTGCGATACGACGGATCTCATTCTCATCGTAAGACAGGGTGTCGATCGCCTTTTTGACGCCATTTTCTTCGATGGTCTTTCTCTCTCCGAAGTAAAGACCTCCGGTCAGTTCACGCATTACCACAAAGTCAAAACCGCCCTCGGTCAGTTCCTCCTTCAGAGGACACGCTCCGCTGAGTTCATCAAACAGGATTGCCGGACGCACATTAGCATACAGGCCCAGTCCCTTTCGGATCTTTAACAGACCGGCCTCCGGTCTCTTGGATGGTTCGATCTGATACCAGTTGGACTGTCCCACATTACCGCCGACTGCTCCAAGCAGTACCGAATCACAGGCCTTGGCCTTCTCCAGAGTCTCATCTGTCAGAGACTCTCCATATACATCAATCGAACAGCCGCCCATCAGCAATTCCTCATAATGGAATGTATGACCGTACTTTGCGGCTATCTTATCTAATACCTTCTTTGCCTCTCTGACAATTTCCGGACCGATGCCGTCGCCAGGGATCGTTGCGATTTTCGCCTCCATTTATTCACCATACCTTTCAAATAACATGCCGCATTGTACCGGAAGTACCATGCAACTTGTATAATTTGCACTGACTTATAGTGTACCTATATTATTTTTTTGTGTCAAGTCGACTATTTTTCCCAGATCATGACGGTTTTGCCCATATCTTTGTGAATATCCATCTCAAAGGCCCGTTTCATATCCTCAATGTTTCTCACGCGGATCTGGGCGCCCACAATATTGCGAAGATAGCTGACTACCCTCGGAGACTCCTGATACAGTTCCAGAGTCCGGACAAAATCCTCTCTGCCGCTGCGGCTGCTTCCAAAGAGCCGGAGTCCCTTTTCCAGTACCATACGGGTATTGATCGGAACCGGATACTCTGACACGCCGAGCAGGGATATTGTCCCCTCCGGACGGATGTGGTCTATAATCTGACTGATCGCCTTCTGGGATGCATCTCCTCCCACACACTCAAAGGCGTGATCGATCGAAAGATCCTGCGGAATATCCATAATCTGCCAGGTCTCATCGGCAAACGCAAAAGATGAAAGTTTTTCATGTGATACGCCAAACACCACGATCTTGCTCTCAGGGAGCAAAAACTTCAGGAGAACTGCGGTGATATATCCAAGATTACCATCTCCCCAGACACCGATCCGTTTTCTCCTGCTGTGGGCGATCTTCTCAAACCGGCTGATCGCATGGACGCTGACTGACACCAGTTCGGTAAACGCTGCCACCGTCTCATCGATCCATTCGGGCACCGGCACGACACGGTCAAGTGCCATAGAAACCTGTTCCTGCATGAAGCCATCAAAGCCGCTGGCCCGGAACAGACTGCTCGTCCGGTAATTCTCTGCGATGACATCATCGTGTTCGGTCGGAGTATTTGGGATCATGACCACACGCTGTCCAGGCTGATAGGTTCCACTCGGATCCATGATCACTCTGCCGATCGCCTCATGGATCAATGCCATGGGCAGTTTTTTTCGGAGCACATCCATGGGACGGTTTCCCTGATAATATCTCTGGTCTGCATGGCATATGGAAAGATGTGTCGGGCGGACCAGTACGTTTCCTCTCTCACAACTCACATCCTCAAATGCCACTTCAAATCGTCTGGGAGCCACCAGACGGTACACAGAATTGATCATGCTGTTATCGTTCCTTTCCAAAAAAGCGCGACAATCAATGCCGCGCCAGTTTTTATTTTCAGATATCCTGCTCTTTGATCAGGGACTGCGCCACTCTCAGATCATACGGATAGGTGATCTTGATATTGAACACCTCACCTTCCACCAGATAAACCGGCTCGCCCTTCATGGTAAAGATCTTGGATGCATCGGTCAGAATATCCTTTTCCTTCTGAGTCAGAGACTGATACAGTTCCCGTAATTTCTTAGCCTGAAACGACTGTGGTGTCTGACCCTGATACATCTTGGTTCGCTCCGGGATCTCCGTGATCTTCTGATGATCCTCGCTGACCACGATCGTATCCGTTGCCGGGATCACCGTATCACAGGCGCCATACTTGCGGGCCGCCTCAATATTTTCCTCGATGATACGGTAGGTAAGAAACGGTCTGACAGAATCATGGGTCACAATGATCGTCTCGTCATCCAGACCATATGATTCCTCGATATGTGCAATGCTGTTCATGATCGTCTCATTGCGGGTGCTTCCTCCCTCCAGGACCACAATGTGGTCTCCCAGTTCGGGAAGATACTTCTCAATAATGTTCTTTGTATGTTCCATCCATGGTTTCGGGCATAGAACGATCAGTTCCTGAAATTCCTGATGAACCATAAACTTTCCGATCGTATGGATCAGAATGGGTTTGCTGCCCAGTTCGAGATATTGTTTGGGCTTTTGTGCGTTGCCCATGCGGCTGCCTACGCCTCCCGCCAGAATCACACCAAATACCATGTTACGCCACCTTTCCCGGAAACCCCGTCTTACTGCTTCGCGTTGATGTAGTTGATCAGGCCCTCTGCCTTGATAATCTCCTGCATAAACGGCGGAAACGCCTGACCCTGATACTGGGTGTTCTTGGTCTTATCGTAAATGATACCGCTGTCAAAATCGATCTCAACCGTATCTCCTGCCTCGATCTCTTTTGCAGCCTGCGGACACTCGATGATCGGGAGTCCGATGTTGATCGCATTGCGGTAGAAAATACGTGCGAAAGTCTCAGCGATCACACAGCTGATGCCGGATGCTTTGATTGCGATCGGTGCATGCTCACGGGATGACCCACATCCGAAGTTCTTGTTGGCAACCATGATGTCACCCTTTTTCACACGGTTTACAAAATCCGGGTCAATATCCTCCATACAGCTTTTGGCAAGCTCCGCAGGATCTGATGAGTTCAGATATCTTGCCGGAATAATTACGTCGGTATCTACATTATCTCCATATTTATGTACAGTTCCACATGCTTCCATGTCTGTCCCTCCTGTCTCTTTATAAGCCCAGCTCAGATGGCTGAGAAATCTTTCCGGTTACTGCACTTGCCGCTGCCACAGCCGGACTAGCCAGATAAACCTCTGACTCCACATGCCCCATACGGCCTACAAAGTTACGGTTTGTGGTAGATACGGCTCTCTCTCCTTTGGCCAGACATCCCATATGGCCTCCCAGACAAGGTCCGCAGGTCGGTGTGCTGACAACACAGCCGGCATCAATAAAGATCCTGACAAGGCCTTCCTCGATCGCCTGCATGTAGATCGCCTGTGTCGCAGGGATCACGATCGCACGGATTCCGTCGGCGATCTTACGTCCCTTCAGAACCTCTGCCGCAACTCGAAGATCAGAGATACGTCCGTTGGTGCAGGAACCGATCACTACCTGATCGATCGCAACGTCACCGGACTCCGCTACAGTATGTGTATTCTCCGGAAGATGAGGGAATGAAACGGTCGGCTCGATCTCTCCAAGATCAATAACATACGTCTCATCATATACAGCATCCTCATCTGCCTCATATGCAGTATATTTTTTCTGGGAGTGCTCTTCCATATACGCGATCGTCTTATCGTCAACCGGGAATATTCCATTCTTGGCACCGGCCTCGATCGCCATATTGGCAATTGTAAAACGATCATCCATGGACAAACTATGAACGCCCTCGCCAGTAAACTCCATTGAACGGTACAATGCTCCGTCCACGCCGATCATGCCAATAATATGAAGGATGACATCTTTGCCGCTCACCCATGGCTTTAATGCGCCCTTGAGTTCAAAGCGGATGGCGGAAGGCACCTTAAACCAAGCCTCGCCTGTGATCATGCCACAGCCCATGTCAGTACTTCCAACACCTGTGGAAAATGCACCGAGTGCTCCATAGGTACAGGTATGTGAATCTGCGCCGATACAGGTATCTCCTGCCACGATCAGTCCTTTTTCCGGAAGCAGGGCATGCTCAATACCCATCTGACCCACCTCAAAGTAATTGGTGATGTCATGCTCCTTCGCATACTCGCGGACACATTTGCAGTGTTCTGCAGACTTGATATCCTTGTTCGGTGTAAAATGATCCGGCACCAGAGCCACTTTATCCTTGTCGAACACCGTCTTTTTCTTTAACTTGCTTACCTCATGAATTGCCACAGGACCTGTGATGTCATTGGCAAGTACCAGATCCAGCTTAGCCATGATCAGCTGACCGGCCTCCACAGATTCCAGACCTGCATGTGCTGCCAAAATCTTCTGTGTCATCGTCATTCCCATAATTCATTCCTCCATTCGAACTTCTTAATATGTCTCAACCTTTGACAGGATGTCATCGGTCAACTTCTTCTTTAAGGTCAAGATCGTCTCAAAAATCTCGTCTACCGGAACCATCTCCTTGACGCTCTTATCACGTGTGGACAACTCCACACAGGACTCTTTTAAGTTTCGAGGGCTTACCACGGCACGGATCGGAGCGCCGATCAGATCGGCATCTGCAAACATCGCACCCGGACGCACATCCGCACGGTCATCATAGATCACATCCACGCCGGCCGCTGTCAGATCCGCATACAACTTGTCGGAAACTGCCTTGGTCTCCTCATCGTCCGCCCGCAGACAACATACCTCAACCTCCCATGGAGCGATCGTGATCGGCCAGATTGGGCCGTAGTCATCATGATGTGCCTCACAGATGGAAGCCGCCAGACGTCCCACACCGATACCGTAACATCCCATGATCGGTGTCTTTGCCTCACCGTTCTCATCGGTATATGTCATATGCATGGACTCGGTGTACTTGGTTCCGAGCTGGAAGATGTTACCTACCTCGATACCTCTCTTGATGGTTATGCTCTTCTTGCCGCAGCAAGGACAGATACCGCCCTCCTGTACCTTGGCAATGTCTACGTAGCGGACAGAACCCATCTCACGCTCCAGATTCAGGCCCACATAGTGATATCCTTCCTTGTTGGCACCGGCCACCAAACCGGAGATTCCCTCAAGGGAACGATCCAGATAGAACTCCACCTCATTGGAGAGATTATATGGTCCGATATATCCGGCCTCCAACGGAGAGTCTGCCTCGATCACTGCTGGATGGATATCCTCGCCCACCAGGTTGCGCAGTTTTGTCTCATTGACCTCGTAATCGCCGCGGACAAAACCAACAACAAATTTATCATCGGAATTCTTCTGGTATACCACTGCCTTGCAGGAAGCAAGTACATCGCTGTGCAGGAATGTACAGACATCCTCGATCGTCTTGCAGTCCGGTGTCTCTATGCACTCCAGAGGCTGTACTTCTCCGGGCTCATTGACCACTTTATTTTCGGCAGCTTCCATATTAGAGCGGAAGTCGCATTCGGTACAAAGTACAATAGAATCCTCACCTACCGGTGTCAGAAGCATGTACTCATGGGAAAGATTACCTCCCATCATACCGGAATCGGATGCCACGGTGATAACCTCAGGCACACCGGCTCTCTGGAAAATCCTGTTGTATGCCTTGTAACATACGTCATAATATGCTTCCAGATCTTCCTGACTGGTATGGAAGGAGTAGGCATCCTTCATGGTAAACTCGCGCACACGGATCATACCGGCACGTGGCCTTGCCTCATCACGGAACTTTCTCTGCATCTGATAGATCATGAACGGATACTTGGTGTAGGAATTTGCATACTCCCTGACAAGCTGTACCGCAGCCTCCTCATGTGTCATACCAAGAACCAGCTTGGAGCCGTTGCGGTCATTGAGTCTGACCAGCTCACTTCCAACGCTCTCATATCGTCCGGACTCTTCCCACAGATCTGCCGGCAATACCACCGGGAACAGTACCTCCTGTCCGTCAATGGCATCCATCTCCTGACGGATGATCGCCTCGATCTTGGCGGTCACTCTGCGCAGGGATGGGAACTCGGAATAAATTCCGTTGCCCACATATTTCATATAACCGCCGCGCACCATCAGTGCATGGCTGTCAATCACACAATCTGCCGGTCTCTCCTTGAATCGGGAGCCTACTAACTTTGAAACCTTCATGTCTCTCCTCCGTAAATCATTTATTCTTTGTCAAAAGAGATACCCGGGAACATCCTGCTGATGCTGCTTGCAAGATCCTCTTCTGTCTCTTCCTCGTCATCCTCATCCTCTTTCATCATCGTGACATCGCCAAGCTGGCCGGACTCGATCAACTGGCCAAGAAGCTGGCTCACCAGCTCCAGTTCCTCCGGATCTTCGATGACATCAATCTCCATCTCACCGGATGCATTCTCAGAATAACGCAGGCAGGTCACTTCTACCTCCTCGTCGTCATCCGGAACGTCCACCGGCATCATCACCAGATATTCGGTCTCAAGTTCTTCTACCTCGAAGCATGCGATCGGTGTCATATCCGTATCTACGCCATCCTCGTCAGTGAGCGTAAATATAACATCCTCATCTGATTCAAACAGGGCCTCTCTATTTTCAGGACTCATATGATAAACTCCTCTCTTTTAAGAAATATTCAATCTATCTTATCACATTTTGCGTAAGAATTCCATAATTTGTGAAAATTCCTCTGCGGTCACCGGTTTGTCACTGTAACCGGCCTGTTCCAGGATCCTGATGATCCGTTCTTCCTGCTCCGGATCTGCCGCCTCTTTGCCATGTATGGCCAGATAACGGATCTGTTCCCGGTAATTCTGACACTGCGCAAAGTCAGGATGTTTCCGGCGAAGCCGCCCGGTCTTTGCGGTAAACCGTTCAATCAGCCGGTCATTGTCCGACATGCGGTGATACCGGATCCGGCGCAAAACCATCCGAATCACAAGCTGGAGCAGAAACAGCAATGAAAGCACAACAGCCACCGAGGATGCAATACGGACCGAGACGCGCTGTACAATCTTTGGCGTATTGCGGACATCGGTGCGCTCCCCGTGTTGTCCGCTCGTCCGGCCGCCGCCCTGGAACAATCCCATCAACCGGCTCCACAGACTCACCGCAGGCTCCTCATCCGTGGAGGCCGCCGGTGTCACATCGGCCACCTGCCAGCCACGGCCACGTTCATAAACCTCCACCCATGCATGGGCATTGGCATCGGTCAGATCCACGGAAACGACCGCCTTTTGCGGCATTGGATTGTAACCGTCATAATAATCGGACACATTCTCGTCATACAGGATCTTTCCTTCCTCGGCAATCTCGTCGGAATCCAGCGCATATCCCTCACAATATCTGGCCGGAATGCCAAGTTCCCGCAAGATCAGCACCGCTGCACTCGCAAAATGAGCACAGTATCCCTTTTTGTTTTCTCCCAGAAAATAATTGATAAAGTCTTTGTTATGCGGTGTCGCTCCCGGCTGATAACTGTATGGAATATTCTCCTGATAATACTGTGCCAGCCGTGATACAGTCCCGGATACGTCTTCCCCGGAAAGTCCGGCATCCCGGATCACACCGCGTATCATCTCCCGGTTTTCCTCAGGTACATTCAGCCATTGCTTCAGATTCTGCCATTTTTCCTCCGGCACCTCCGCCTGTGAGACCTGCGGATAATAGTCATACGTCTGCCTGCGTGACGTGATCAGATAATGATCCAGATCCAGCGAATAATACGGCAGATACACCCCCGCCGGTGCCTCGATATTTTCCAGTACCATCCTCGCCTTTGCACCGGATGTCTTATCTTTCTCATAGGCTTTTTTGTAAGCCTTTTCCGTCAACGTCCCCGGCTCCTGATACCGGTTCCAGCGGTTCCGGAACGGTTCATAATCCGAGCCGACATATGTGCGCAGATAGATCCGCGATTCCGTATAGGGAACAAACGTCAGATTCAGATCCGGGTTGTAATCCAGTCTCACGGAATTGACACCGCCCAGACGTCCCGATGACAGGCCACCGGTATTGTCATAGAAATTCATCAGGCTCCAGAGTCCGAACATCATAAAGTTCTCTACGGTATCCATGGTCCTGGTCTTTAATGTCCCGGCCGGATGCCTCTCATGATACTTCGACTTGGAGATAAACGCGGTACATACGCCGGACACCAGGATCACCACGGCCAGAAGCATGAGCATGCACTGTACGACCGTGCGGATACTGTGTACATAGCGGATGCGCCCCTTTTTGTCCGTCTCCCACACGCGGTTGCTCCGGTGGATCTGATAATGTCCTCCCCCGCGGACCGCAAAGGACAAAAAGACACCGGACAGCCACATGACCACATAGAGCAAATCCGGTTCCAGCTCCATATAAAGCGGCAGGAAAAGAATTCCCGCAGTCACCGGAAGCACCAGATAATACTGCATTCTTCTCGAGATCAGCACATTCAGTACGACCGATGCCGTCACGCCGATAAAACTCATGGAGATCGTCACAGCAAGTGCTCTGTTCGACACACGCTCTCCGTAACTTCGCATGGCATTGTTATCGAAAAATCCAGAGACCTCCTCCGCGAAATCATTGGCTACCGCATAGTAACCACTGTTGATATATGTGTGAAGTCCTGCAGCTGCGACCACGATCACCGCAAACAGCAACAGATAACCAATGTTTTCCCATATTTTCCGGTAATACAGACTGGCCGCATAGACGCAGAACAGCCCGATGACAGGATAGACCACAAGCGGATGATACTCGACACCGAGGCTTGACAGATAGCATCCCATCGTCCCGGACACCAGCAAAAATACGATCAGCGCCTTGCCGAGAAGATCCCAGATCCGGTTCTGTGTCTGTTCATTAAATTCATCCGCCAGACGGATCCCATCCCAGATATCTGACGTTTCTTCTGTGTTCTTTCGTGTTTTTTTCCGGAATATTCTAGCCATGGAATACCACCTCCCCCACAGCTTCTCCCTGCTTCCTGTGAATCAGGACAAATGCCTGTACCATCGGATGGCAGTGACGCATCATCGCATCCAGATCCACGCCGGATGCACCGGGTTCTCCCAGCAGTTTGATAAACGCACGGATCCCACTCTCCTCATCAAAGACATACGCCTCCTCAAACCGATAGGCCTGAGGCACCCACCACATCAGCCTCACCGGCATCGCATCCTGCACAAGGCTGTTGCACAACCCTCGGGCAAAACTGCAGATTTCCTGCACTTCCTGCCGGTCACCCGTCATGTCTATCACCATGATCACCTGGCTCTGTGCGATATTTTCACGCTGTTTCACCATCAGAAGGTCCTTTTTGGCAGAAATCTTCCAATGTATATCCTTGAGCCGGTCTCCCGGATGATACTCCCGGATATCCGTCACTTCCGCAAAGTCATATCCCCTGGTCTGTGTCTCCCGGCTCTCGCTGATGCCGGACGCAAATCCGGTCAGATCGGTCTTCTCCGGCAGTTCTTCGTCCGGCAGAAAGACACAACCAGCCTGCAGATCCAGCGGCAGTTCAAAGCGCACCAGACCAAGCATATCCTGAAAATCAACAGATGTCAGTGACAACCGTACCAACCCGCAGTAATCACTGCGCAACGGCAGTTTTAATGTTGTCCTGCGCCGGAACGACAGCGGCATAGACGCCTCAAAATCTCCTCCGGTTCCAAAAAACCGATTCTGCAGAGTTCCACGTATCCGGCAGTCCAGAGAAACTCCGACAGCATGATGTTCCAGCAGGATCTCAAGATGAGCCGTCTCGTCCTTTGCGACAGCGCGTTCCATGGAAAGAAGCCGGACTGTAACGTTCTTCCGGATACAGGATGCACTGTAAATCGATGCCACCGGAAGCACCACCAGAAGTACCAGTGAGATCATCAGAAAATGGCTGTGCAAAAACAGATACAGAGCCAGATCCGCTGCAAATACCAGCAGATACACGATACATCGGATGATTAGTATTTTTCGCATGCTATTTACGTTCCTTTTCCTTAAATCCTCGGAGTCTTCACTTCTTTCATCAGAAGGAGCAGTGCCTCTTTGACATTCATCCCTTCTGCGCGTGCCCTGGTCCCCAGCCGTACGCGGTGTCCAAGCACTTCAGGCAGTATCCTCTGCACATCCTGTGGCGCGACGAAATCTCTACCATCCAGCAATGCCATGGCCCGTGCCAGACGAAGCAGCGCGATACTTCCGCGGGGACTGGCCCCCATCTCAAAATATTCGCTGTCCCTCGATTTCTCGACAAGATCGACAATATACTGATACATGCTGTCGTGCACAAAAATCTTGTCGCAGACCGTCTGCAGCTCCAGGATCTCCTGACCGTCCAGCACGGCATGTACCTTGTCCGTCAGATTTCTGGTCTCTCCCTTGAGGATAGCCACTGCATCATCATGCGCAGGGTATCCCATGGAAATGCAGATCATAAAGCGGTCCAACTGGGATTCCGGCAGCATCTGTGTACCGGAAGCACCACTTGGATTCTGCGTGGCGATCACCACAAACGGATCCGGCAGTTCCCTGGTCACTCCGTCCACCGTCGCATGGTGCTCCTCCATGACCTCCAGAAGGGCAGATTGCGTCTTCGGCGATGTTCGGTTGATCTCATCGGCCAGAAACAGATTACAAAAAATTGCTCCAGGGCGGTATTCAAACTCACCGGATGCATTGTTATACATAGAAAATCCCAGAATATCACTGGGCAGGACATCCGGTGTAAACTGCACGCGTTTATAATCCAGTGACAGTACTCTTGCAAATGTGGTCGCCAGCGTCGTCTTGCCGACTCCCGGGATGTCTTCCATCAGGATATGTCCTCCCGCGATCACCGCCGCAAGCACCTTTTGTACGACATCCTGCTTTCCCTGAATGACGGAATTGACCTCCGACTGAACCATCTGTAACTGTTCTCCCCATGCATGACTGTTTTTCAATAAGATTCCTCCTTATCTCTCACGGACCCCCTCGAGCCGATCCATCTTTTTAAACTCGGCCACAACCATCACGATTGCGGTGATAAAGGCAACCATATCCGCGATCGGACACGAATACAGGATGCCGTCAATGCCCATAAAACACGGCAGGATCACCAGCAGCGGAAGCAAAAACAGGATCTGTCTGGTAAGGGCCAGAAATATTCCCTTGTACGGCTTTCCAATCGATGTAAACAGATTGGAAGAGATCGGCTGCACAAAATTGACGATCGTACAGAACATATAGATCCGGAAATAGCGTACTCCAAATTCCACATACAGTTCTCCTCCCTTTCCAAACAGCGCGAGTATCTGCGCCGGGAAGACCTGGAATACGGCAAACGATACCACAGAAAGCGCTGCCCCGGCTCCCATTGCCAGCATATACGCCTTTTTCACACGGTTATAGTTACCCGCTCCATAGTTAAAACTCTCGATCGGCTGTGTTCCCTGGGAGATTCCGATCACTACAGAGAAGAACAACTGACAGACTTTCATGACAATGCCGGCGCAGGCGACCGGGATCACCTCTCCGTATACTGACTGCGCTCCGTATTTGCGCAGTGAATTATTCAGTACAATCTGAATCACCATCATGGCGACCTGATTAAAGGAATTGGCTGCACCAAGCATCATGACTCTGGACACCACAGGCCACCGGGGAATCAGATGCTCCCGTCCCAGTCTCATGGTCTTATAATGCATCAGATACCAGATGACCATCAGACCTGAGACAAACTGTCCGATAATGGTGGCAAACGCTGCCCCGGCCACTCCTTTGTCCATAACAAAAACAAACAGATAGTCCAGACCGATATTGATCACGGCACCGGTGATGCTGCAGATCATCGTCATCTGAGGACTTCCGTCTGCACGGATCAGATGTCCGCCTCCCGTCGTCAGGATCAGCATCGGAAATCCAAAGGCCGTGATACCCACATACGATCTGGCATAGTCCAATACATCCGCCGGCGACCCAAAGAAATGCAGCAACGGATCCAGGAAAAACAGGGTGATAAGCATTAGAACCGCGCCGGATAACAGCAACATCACTGCACTGTTCCCGATGTAATAACCGGCCTTCTCTGTTTCCCTTCTTCCCATACTCAGATTGAAATTGGAGGCTCCCCCGATTCCAAACAACAATCCCAGCGCCACACAGGATATCGTCAGAGGAAAGGCAACAGTTGTTGCTGCATTGCCCAATTCTCCTACAGAATGTCCGATAAATAACTGATCGATAATATTGTATACTGATCCGACCACCATCGCGATGATGCTCGGCACTGCAAATTTGACAAGCAGAGAACTGATCTTCCCACTTGCCAGAGAATCATCTCTTTTTTGTTCCATCTCTTCTTACGCTCCTCATTGTTCTCTTTCTATTGTACCAAGAAAAAGACAGAGCACGCAAGTTACTGTGCATGCTCTGCCTTAAGTCATCGACTTAACAGAATTAGTTACGATTATATTTCCGTTTGCGGGATACTGTGATCACCAGTCCCGTCAGACTGCCAAACATCAGGATTCCCATCGGCAGCCACGGTGTGTGATCCCCGGTATCGACGTCTCCGTCACTGCGGGACCCTCCTCCATTCTCTTTGCCGTCTCCGGAATCACCGTCGGCATCTCCGTCATGATCCCGATTGGAATCCGTGGTAGTCGCTGGCGTTGCACTCGCTCCCGGTGTCGCACCCGGGCTTGCTGTCGGTGTCGCACTCGGGCTTGCTGTCGGTGTCGCACTCGGACTTGCTGTCTGTGTCGCACTCGGGCTTGCCGTCGGTGTCGCACTCGGACTCGCCGTCGGTGTCGCACTCGGACTCGCCGTCGGTGTCGCACTCGGACTCGCTGTCTGTGTCGCACTCGGGCTTGCCGTCGGTGTCGCACTCGGGCTTGCCGTCGGTGTCGCACTTGGACTTGGCGATGGTGTCGGAGTCTCAAGTTTCTGATCAACCATAAAGATGGTTGCGTCCGACGCAGCACTATACGGCCCCTCATATTGTTTACTGTAAGTCACCTGTCCGTTTACATCCACCTTAAAGAAAATCGGCTCGGCCAGCTGATAATCCTGCGGTGCCTTGGTCTCTACCAGTTTATAGACTTCATCAACGGTCAGATTCCCGACCGTATGGATCTGATCTGCCTGTGTCATCCAGGAATCCACCTGTGCTCCCTGTTCTCCCAAATGATTGACCTTATATACTGCAAGTTCTGCGCCTGCAAGTTTATTCATATCTCCATCAACCTTAGCGACCTTTGCCTGAGCCGGTGCATAGGCATCCCGCATGACTACAGTCTGATCTGCCACGTTAGAATACATGCCATTTGGTGTATCACTTGTGTATACCTCACCATTCGTATCTATCTGGAAATAGATATCTGCGGCAACCGTATATCCTGACGGAGCGGCCAGCTCATGAAGCACATAGATCTGTCCCGGTATCAGTCCATCCACAGTCTCCTTGGATGTAGCGCTGCTGGTCCAATTCTTTACCTCTGCTCCCCTGGTTCCATCAGCATTGACCAGATATACCGCAAGACTGGCATTCTCAATGGCATTGCCGGCAAGATCTGTTTTTGACACAGAGATCGCATGTGGCTGATATTCATCGACCATCGTCACCTGGTCATCCGCCGGTGCTGTATAAGTACCGTCTGCCCGGTCACTGACTGTCACCTTGCCATCGGCATCCATCTTAAAATAGATCGTATCTGCCTTTTTGTAACCTGTTGGTGCTGAAGTTTCAACCAGGGCATATACCTGATCCACTTCCAGTCCGGTCACATGCTGTGTCTGTCCGGCCTGACTGGTCCAGGTAAACACCGGTGTGCTCTGGATGACAGTTCCCTCTACCGGATAGATTGCCAGAGATGCCCCTGAGATCAGAGCACCGTCCGCATTGGTCTTGGAAATGTCGACACCCTTTGTCGCATAGCGGTCGACCATCGTCACCCTGCCATCAACAGGTTCGGAATAGGTTCCATCATATGTCTTGGAAGTGCTGACAGTTCCGTATTTGTCAACCTTGAAGTAAATATTACCGGCTTTCTTGTAGCCATTTGGCTCCTGTGTTTCGACCAGTACATAGATCTCGTCCATCGTCAGATTGCCGAGATTTTTCTCGGTTCCGGCCACTGTCGTCCAGGATTCAAGGATCGTTCCTCTGGTTCCATCCGCTTCGACATGGTATACGGCAAGCGTTGCCCCTTCAATCAGAGCGCCGCCCAGATTGGTTTTTGCTACCGGCACACTCCACGAGGTGTATTTGTCCGTCATCTGAATCGTCTGATCTGCACCTGCATCGAGATAATTTTCTGTCATCTGATAAGAATACTGCACCTTTCCATCCCGGTCTACCTTGAAATAGATTGGATCGGAAACATCATATCCTTGCGGCGCTGCCAGCTCTACCAGTTCATAGATCTGATCCGGAATCAGTCCGGAGATTGTCTTATTCTGCCCCTTGACACTGTTCCACTTCTCGATCAGAGTTCTCGTACTGTCCGCATTCACCTGATTGACTGCAAGTGTTGCCCCGTCAATACTCTGGCCATCCAGATCTACCTTGGAGATCTTCACAGACTGTCTGATATCTTTGAGAGTGTTGGCACATTTTACTACAACATCCTGATTAACTCCAACCGCTGCATTGACACTGTCCGCCGTGGTCTGCGTGGTTCCCACGGTATAAGCCACGGAAACACTGTCATATCCGGTTCCGGTCTTTACAGTCTCTGTCACCGTATAGGTTCCGGGCTCTACCGGGCCAAAATCATACTCATATGGTGTCTTTGTAAGGTCAAAATCTGCCAGGGTAACCGTTCTTGAGAATCCGGCTGCCTCGTTGACCACGGTAAATGTGATCTCATCAGCCAGTCTCTCGATATCATCCGCAGCCACCCCCTGCAATGTCTTGGTCAGCTTCAGATTTCCCGCATCCGACAGGTCTGTCATAACCACCTGCCCGGATGGCTCATTCTTATAGGTTCCGCGGTAATCTGCAGAAGTCTTCACCTTTCCGTCTTCATCCACCGTAAAGTAGATATCTTTTGCCTCCACATATCCGGCCGGTGCATCCAGCTCAGACAGGACATAGACAGTATTCGTCTTTAATCCGGAGACAGTCCACAGGCCGTTGCTTCCGGTCGTGATCTCACTGATCAGACCATTTTTATTTCCATCGGAATCAACCGCATATACCGCAAGTTTCGCACCTTCCACCGGATCAGAATCCACATCCACCTTCTTAACGACCACATCTTTCTTGATCTGTGTCATGGTATTGGTAAATGTAATCTTACGATTATCCCCCGGTTCCACCTTCACCGTCACATTGTTCACTCCAGACACCGATGATGCAGGGCCCGTCGTAAACTGTGTCGAATTGGTGTATCCAGTCACGGAAACCGTTTCCTGAACCGTATATTTCCCTTCCTGTGCCGGATCGATCACATAGATATACTCCCCGGCTGCAGTTTTCATATCAGCCAGCGTCTTCGTCGTCACACTTCCATCCGGAGCGGTGATGGTAAAGGTAATACCTTGCTCCACTCTGTCAAGATCCATGCTTTCCACACCGACAAGTACCTTCGTCAGGGTCAATGTGCTTGGAAGTTTCTCATCGTCCATGACCAGTGCAGATGATACAACCGGCGTAAAGGATCCGTTCCAGGCCGTAGAGGTACTGATCTTCCCATCCTCTGTCACTTTGAAATAGATGTCTGCCGCTTTGCTGTAATGTGCCGGAGAACCCAGCTCACGCAGTACATAGACAGTATCCGGGATCAGTCCGGTCACCTGATGAGGTGCCGCGCTGCTGGTCCAGCTGGCCACTGCCACGGTCGGCTGACCGGCAGAATCCACTGCATATACCGCAAGGGACGCTCCTGCCAGAAGGCTCGCATCCGATGTATCATGCTTCTCCACAGTAACCGCTGTCGTCTTCTTTTCCAGCGTATTGATAACAGATACGACACTGTCCTGATCCCTGCTCACTGTCACCGTCGCAGAATCCGCTTTCGTCGTACTGCTTCCCACGGTATAGGAAACCTCCACACTGCGATAACCCTCACTGGTCTTCACTGTCTCCGTCACCGTATATACACCCGTCGGCAGATCCGTCTTCGTATAACGGTAAACACCGCTGCTCAATGTGAATGCATCCAATGTCACGCTGTCCACCAGCACTCCGGCAGAATTTGTGATCGTAAAGGTAATATCCTGTACTACCCGGGCCAGATCGGACGCCTCCACCCCCAGTAATGTCTTCTCCAGTGTGATGCTGCCCGGCTTGTCACCATCGACCATCACAACCTGATTGGATGCCGGTGCGGTATAGGTTCCGTTCCAGCGGTCACTGGTCGTTACCTTTCCGTCTTCGGCCACCACAAAATATGTATCCTCAGCCTTAGTAAATCCATGCGGTGCAGACAACTCTCTTAAGAGATAGATCTGTCCGGCGATCAGTCCGCTGATCGTTCTGTCCTGTCCTGCCACTGAGTTCCAGGAGTCCACGGCCGTCGCAGCAATCTGTCCGGCATCATCGACCTGATATACCGCCAGAGAGGCTCCGGCGATCTGATTGTTCTGAATATCTGTCTTGGATACTTTCACATCGGTATATACCACATCTTTTTCATCCTTCATCGTGACAGTATCGTTCAGAGTAGGCTTATACTGCCCATCCTTTGGATCTAACATGCTGATCGCACCGGCTGCAGAAACCTTGAAATAGATATCTGCCGCAGTCTTATAGCCCGTCGGTGCATTCTCCTCGCGAAGCAGATAGATCTGATCGGCGATCAGATTGTCTTCCACATGCTCTACCGCACCGGACACCCATTCTGAGACACGAAGCAGGCTTCCATCCTCTGCCACGGCATACAGCCCCAGTGTCGCATTGGACAAAGGCTGAGTCAGTTCATCGTATTTGAGGAACTTGGCGGTAACCGGAATTCCCTGATAGTTGTTCGTGAGCGCCGCCGTTGTCTTCTGATCCGACTCCACCTTGACATTGAAACTTCCCCGAGTAGCATCCTGAGGAGTTCCACCGTTCACCCGGTATGTTGCACTCTTCAGTGTATATTCCGTATCCGCAGTCACTTTCTCTTCCACCTGATAGATGCCAGGCTGCAGATTCGTCATCTTATATTTGTAGACACCGTCCTCCAGTGTAAACTGATCCAGAGTCACCGTCGTCTTCTCCGGCGGACTGGCCACTGTATTGACGATCGTAAAGGTGATCTTATCCTTGATCGCATCCAGATCCCTGGTGGCAACTCCTGTGATCGTCTTGGTGATCTCCAGAGATCCCGGGATCTTGTCATTTTCATAGTAGATCGTATCCCCGGATTTGAACTGATTGACATCAATGTCCTCCGGCAGTTCCTTTTTATCCTTACCGGTCAGCACAAAATAATACGGTGCAGTCTTCTGTACATAGCCATTCTGGGCCTTCGTCTCATACAGCACAAAGATGCGGTCCAGCGGAAGATCTTTCAAGAGAGTCGTTCCGTCAGTCTGCAGGGTGATGTTCTGGTATGGTTCATACGGAGTCTCTGTCTTAGTTGTGGCATTATAGGTATAAAGGCTGAATGTCGCGCCGTCCAATGCCACCATATCCTGTCCGTTGGTCCAGTATTTATACAACGTGATAGACCCGGTTCCGTAATCAACATATCCCGATGAATTTACGACTACACTTTTGACCACAGAATTCGCTTTGGACTCATCTCCGGAGTAACCGGATAAAGTAAACGAGTTAAATGCATTGGTTTCATCTAATGTATTCCCGGCTGCCAGACCGACCTTTGCCTTATAGGTAATGGTAAGCGGCGTCTCATCCGGCAGATAAAACACCATTTTCCCTTTGGACAGCGTCAGACTGTAATCCGTATCCCGCAGCAACACCGCGCCTGTCTTGGAGTTTGTCACAACAATGGAATCTTCTCTGACAGTCATCGCAGAGCCATATTCATCCACTCCCACAATGCGGTCGGATCTCGGCAAAAGGTCCAGGCCATCCGGATTCACGGAAACAGAATATTCAATATCCGGTGCTGTGTTTACATTGTATGTTCCCTGTTTTGTGACAAGTTTTTCCGGCTTCAGATGTGTAGACGTACTTCCCTTGCCGACCTGTTGTCCACTATAGTCCACGGTCGCACTGTTTATGAAGTCTTTTCCTCCGCTCTTGATAAACGCCTCAATATCAGAAACCACCAGGGAATAGGTCACACGGAAGATCATTCCGTTGCAGGTCCAGCCATTCTGCTTGTATTTCTTCAGAATGTCCACCATGTGAAGGGTATTCTCCGGGGCAGTAAGATCCCCGCCATCTGCACCGGTATTAAAGGAGAAGTCCAGAGTGCTTCCGTCTGCTGACAGCGTTGTGTTCAGTTTCGGAACGATACCGTAGTAGTCTCCTTCCCAGCCATTGTCCATTTTAAGTTCCAGAGCAGCAGAACCATCCACGTAGGACATGCCATCCGGAAGAATATCGTGAAAAATAATATCCTTGTTGGCTTCCAGCTGACCCATGTCCGCTGTCTTCATGGTCAACGTGTAGTTGATCTTATAGCCTCCATCTGCCTTTGCAGTCTTGGTCAGACAGTTGGAAGTCTTATATGTAGCCTCTTTTTCCTGGGAAGACGTGGTTCCACCGGTCGTCGGATCCTTATAGGTCACCTTAGCCTTGTTGCCGTAGAGTTTGCCATCCATATCCGAATCTGCCACCCTGGTCTGGTATGTGACATGGACATGGTGGTCCGCATCCTGTGTTCTTCCGGCTACTGTCTCGATAAAGGTATCCGTAAATTTCAGGGAGAATCCATAATTTTTGACAGATGGATCCACTCCATAATCTGTCGAATAGGTCACCCCGCTGACAATGCCATTGCCAGCCACCACCTGATAGTTGGAGACTACCGGCATGCCATCCACATACACCTCTCCATCCTGATAAGACGTACCGGAAAAACTCCAGTTTGTCAGATAATCTTCCAGTTTTACATCCGTCACAACCGTTGGGAAATACATATCGACATTCCACGTGATCTTCCCGGTCGCGCTGTCATAACCTTCACAGGTCTTGCCCGGAAGGAAATCAATATTCTGAGCCGGTTTGGTAACCTTGCCTTCTCCCTTGTACGTATAATCCTTTCCATCGTGGGTAAAGGTGATATCTGCCTCGTTCTTCAGATCGACTGCGCCGACCGAATCCATCACGGAATCATCCACGGTTGTGGTATAGGTGGCCTCATACCTGCCACTGGAGTTCTTGACAAAATCCTCCTTGCGCAGAGTAAACCCAGCCTGGGTATAGTCCTGATATTTTCCGAGAATATCTTTAACATCCGTCACATCATCCCATGACATCACGCCCGGATCCACAGTCACAGTCCAGGTGATCACATTGCCGTTCAGAGATCCGCTCTTGTTGACAGACGGAGCCCCGCTGACGTTAAATCCCCAGCAGGTGTTATTATTGCTTCCGTCTCCACCGGTATTTTTTTTATAATCCACCTTGAATGTATTGTCTTTGTTCCAGCTTTTAGAAGTATCATAAATACCAAAGTCAATCTTTTCTTTATAGGTAATGGTGATAACGTCCCCTGCATAGAGTTCCTTTCCAGCGAGTGCATCACTCAGCTCCTCCATAGACGTATATGTCACATTATCATAGACGATATCATAAGCTCCCAGCAGCGGCGAATTCTGTGCTGCCGTGCTGTCCAGGATCGACTTGATCGTGGATTTACCGTTCCTGCCGGTCAGTGTAACCGTATATGGAACATACAGTTCCCCCGTATCCGGATCGGCCGTCAATGTCCCGGCGTTTTTTTGAACATCGATGGAACTATCCACCAGATCATATTTCACAGTGACGTGAGCCTGGACATCCCCGATCTTAAGCATCGCATCCTTACTGGCAGCGTCATCTTTATTATCGACATCCACAAATCCATTTAAGTCAAAATGTCCTGTAACATCACTTCGATTCTGATCGATCTTGCTCGGATCGATCTTACAGTGGATCACATTGTCCGTTACACTAAATTCTCCCACAACATTTCCGGACGAATCACGCAAAGGTACCCTGTCGCGCGACTGCATGTTCACGTTTTTCAGATCAATCGCAATATCAAATTCACGTATGTTATCGTCATTGCTGATCTCCCAATCAAAGCCAAGAGACAACTGCTGGCCGTTTTTCAGCACAGCACCATCCGTCAGATCTTTGGTCACACCATCATCATCGACATAAGTCGCTTCATAATGTGTGACTGTGGGCTGGCCCGACTCTGCATACACTTTCAGATTTGTCCCATGGACCATGGTAATGACCATGGCAAAACACAGAAGGGATGCAAGAATCGTTCTCCATCGTTTTCTGGTTTCCTGTTTCATATCCGTTCCTCCCTCAGCATCCCCTATAAGGATGGGTGATGATTTATGATAAATTTGGGCATAAAGCACCCATGATTATTTCATATAGTATAACAACTATAATCTTAAAATTCAAGCCGTGCCCGGATTTCTTCCTGCATCCTGCGTATCTGCTGCTCCAGTTCCCGGGAAGAAACCAGTCTGCACCCCTGTCCGCGGATTATGATCTGCTCCAGTCCATCCGAGGTAGCCACGGTAATATCGTATTTTCTTCCATTCTCATGGCTGAATTTTTCAATGTACTGATCCGCCGTCTCCGCTTCTTTGGTGTATACCACGTGAATATTGTGATAATCCAGATACTCGGTGGCATGTCCCTTCACCCGGTAGGCATCAAAGACCACGATCACCTCACAGCCGTAATACCCCTGGTAATTGCACATCGTATCCAGAAGTGCCCCTCGGGCTCCATCCATATTGTCTGCCGCCAGTTCACTCAGACTCTCCCAGGCGAAAATGACATTGTAGCCGTCGACCAGCAGATATTTATCCCTGTCCGGCACCGGCCGTTTATATTCTCTGGTCACAGCACCGGATGTCCCGGATCCTGCGGAACGCTTCGCACTCCTGCGGTATCCGATCCCCTTATGAGGGATAAATCCATCTTTCTGATTGGCATGAGTCGCCCGTCGCAGGATTGCATCGATCTCCTCGGTTCCGACAAAGGTTTCCTCTTTCATCTTGGTCTGCGGCCGGTATCCCATGGACGGATCATAACCATCTGTCCTGACCGTATCCGCCTTATAGACTGCCTCGCCGTCCTGTAGTTTCCATCCGCTTTCCACATGCATGTATTCCCGCACCTGATTCCACGGAACTGCAAATCCGGCGCCGTGAGCACAGAACACGGATGCCGAAGGATTTCGCAGATCCAGTTCCGGATCATAGTGAATATGCTCCATGACCTCCCCGGCATTGTGACACGGATAATATCCTCCGTAGACACAGGATAGTCTTCCCTGTCCCTTTGTATATGCTACGACCTCTCTCGGATAATCGGTCAGTTCCGATACAGGCCCTCTTCCTGTGATCACAGCATGATCTCCTGAGATCTCCGGTCCTTCAAATGCCGCTCCCATCTGATCCAGATCCGTCATCGCCCGTCCGACCTGATCGGCCGGGATCTCCAGGGTAAACCGGTAAAACGGCTCCAGAAGAATCGACTGTGCCTGCATCAGTCCCTGACGCACCGCACGATAGGTCGCCTGTCTGAAATCTCCGCCCTCCGTATGTTTCGGATGCGCCCTGCCTGCGATCACCCGGACCCGGACATCCGTGAGTTCTCCTCCGGTCAGTACCCCCCGGTGTTTGCGCTCCATCACATGCGTAGCGATCAGTCTCTGCCAGTTTTTGTCCAGCACATCCTCCCTGCAGTCCAGGATCACCTCAATCCCGCTGCCCGGCTCTCCCGGCTCCAGCAGCAGATGTACTTCCGCATAATGCCGCAGCGGCTCAAAATGGCCGATTCCCTCCACAACATTGGAAATCGTCTCTTTGTAGACGATATTACCCTGTCCAAAAGTGATCGCCACGCCAAACCGGTCGTAGACGAGCTGCTTCAGCACTTCCATCTGCACCTCCCCCATGACCTGTGCCTGCAGTTCGCCGATCTCCTCCTTCCAGACCAGATGAAGCTGCGGTTCCTCTTCCTCAAGCAGACGCAGTTTCGGTAACAGTTCCGGCACGGACACGCCGTCATCCAGGATATCGATGCGGTAGGTAAGCACCGGCTCCAGGACAGGAAGTTCGCCCTGCGCTTCATAACCAAGCCCCTGCCCTGCCGTTGTCTCGCTAAGACCGGTCACCGCGCAGAGTTCTCCGGCCACTGCACAGTCAGCCGTCTCAAAGCGCTCGGCGTGATATCTTCGGATCTGATGGATCTTTTCCGTCAATGTCTCCTGTTTTCCCTCATAGGTGATCTGATCCCGGCTCCTCAATTCTCCACCGGTCACCTTCAGATAGGTGAGGCGGTTTCCTGAGGCATCCCGGCCGATCTTGTAGATCCTTGCGCCAAACTCCTGCGGATACTCGCGGTCCAGGAACCAGTGCTCCATTCCGGCCAGAAGGGTCCCGATCCCCTTCAGCTTCAGTGCCGAACCAAAGAAGCACGGAAACAGTTCCCGGTTGCAGATCAGTTCCGGGATCACTCCGAGATCAAAGATTCCCTCCTCGAGATAGGCCTCCATCAGTTCTTCCCGGCACACAGCCACCTCCTCCAGAAAGGAGTCACTGAGAGGCTTATCTCCTCCCTCATACAGACTGTTGACCGCCCCGGTCGCATCAACACAGGACGGAGACAGTTCCCTGCGGATCTGCTGCAGTACGTTCGCCGCATCGGTCCCCGGCTGATCCATTTTATTGACAAAGAGAAACGTCGGAATCTCATATCTCTGGCAGAGTTTCCAGAGCGTCCGGGTATGCCCCTGCACTCCATCCGCTCCGCTGACCACAAGGATCGCATAATCCAGCACTTGCAGAGTTCTCTCCGTCTCCGGTGAAAAATCTACATGTCCCGGTGTATCCACCAGCGTGATCTCCAGATCACCGCAATGCAGTCTGGCCTGCTTTGAAAAAATCGTGATTCCTCTCTGTCTCTCCATCTCAAAGGTATCCAGAAAAGCATCCCTGTTGTCCACCCGTCCGAGGGAGCGTATCGTTCCCGTCGCAAATAACAATGCCTCGGAAAGAGTCGTCTTTCCGGCATCTACATGTGCCAATATCCCTATAACCGCTTTACTCATTACTCTCAGTCCTCTATCCTAATAGCTGTTGTCCAGATTCATAAAACGCTCCCAGTCCTGACGCGTCCCGGAAGCACACAGTTTCAACAGATAGGTACAATCCTCTGTCTCCAATCCGACACGGTACACATTGGCCGACTTCGTCAGTTCATAGACACAGGCCCCCTGGATCTGTGTGACAAACTCGCCAAATTCGAGTGTCTCATCCGGAATCGTCTGTGTCAGATTGCCGTCGGCATCGTATACCTTCACTCCCTCTTTGACAAGATCCGAAATCCTGCTGTCTGAAAAGGACAGAGCCAGGAACGGTGCACCCATCTTGCGGATGTCCCGGTTACAGCTGTTCTCCGGCAGGATCGTCACGCTGGTCAGTTCCATCACCAGTGTCTCCCCCTGTTTTCTCATGGATTCCACCTGTGCAGTGGTAAAATCAAAATGTTCACATTCATTGACTGTTGTATACATCATATTCTCCATTCTATGTCTTTTGTTCTCTGTTTCAACGCTCGTCAGGCCGGGGACATTTTGACCTGCCCCGGCCCTGATATATTCAATATACCAAAAGACGGGTTGCAAACGCAACCCGCCTAAAGGACTATACTATGAATAAAACAAACAAAACAGACAAATTATCAAGAGCACTCCATCTGGTATTTCACATCCAAAATCTCCTGCTCTGCGGCATAACCACAGGCTACAAGACCTTTGCGGATCACCTGTTCCATCTTCTGTTCAGATAATTCCAACATCGTCTCGTTCTCGAGATGAACGGTACAAGGACACGCCTTACGACACTGTACCCGGTACATGTTCTTGCGGTCAATTGCTCCGATCTCTTCCAGAGTGTTGATCATGCGGTATACCGTAGCAGTTCCGATCTTGGGATCCTGTCGAACTGCCTTGTAATAGATTTCTTTACAGCAGGCACAATCGCCTTTCAAAATAATGTCCAGCAAAATCTCACGCTGTTTCGTAATACGGCATCCTCTCTCTCGAAGCTGCTGTAACACGATATCTCTCTGTGACATAACTTTCTGCTGCACGATATCACCTCCTGTACATTCATCACTCTCAACACAGTTAGAATACCCTAACCGCAGTTAGATGTCAAGAACTTTTTCTGTTTTTTATTCTTCAATATGTTCCCTGCCCTGATCGATGATGCTGCGGACATGATCATCCGCCAGTGAATAAAAGACAGATTTCCCTTCCCTGCGGCTTTTGACCAGCTTGTTCTGCTTGAGGATCCGAAGCTGATGCGAAATCGCCGACTGCGTCATATTCAATGCCTGTGCCAGATCACAGACACAGACTTCCGCCTTGAACAACACAAACAGGATCCGGATCCGGGTAGAATCGCCAAACACCTTGAACAATTCTGCAAGATCATAGAGTTCTGTCTCCGGAGGCATGGTCTGCTCGACGATCTTTAACAGATCCTCATGTACCTCCGTCGCATCACAACACTCTTCTGTGATGCCGTCTGAATGATCGAGTGCCATATTCAGCCCACCTTTCTCTTCTCTACTCTGGTTTGATCTCGTGCACCTTCAGCGTACGGATCGCATTGAGCACTGCAAGTACCATCACTCCGACGTCCGCAAAGATTGCCCACCACATATTGGCGATACCGATCGCACCAAACACCAGACAGATCAGCTTAATGCCGAGCGCAAAATAAATATTTTCATAGACGATGCGCATGCAGCGTTTCGCAATGCCAATGGCTGTCGCGATCTTGAGAGGATCATCGTCCATCAATACGATATCTGCCGCCTCAATAGCTGCATCAGAACCCATGGCACCCATGGCAATTCCGATGTCTGCACGTGACAGCACCGGAGCATCGTTGATACCATCGCCCACAAAGGCCAGCTTTTCCTTCGCACCCTTGGCTGCCAGGAATTCTTCCACGCTGCTAACTTTGTCCGCTGGCAGAAGTTCACTGCGCACCTGATCGATCCCAAGTTCTTCTGCCACCTGCCTGGCAACATTTCTTGCATCACCGGTCAGCATGATCGTATCATGGACACCGGCTTTTTTGAGTTCCCGGATCGCCTGCGCTGCATGTGGCTTGATCCGGTCAGAGATCAGGATATGTCCGGCATAGTTTCCGTCCACTGCCACATGTACTACTGTGCCCACATGGCTGCAGCTCTGAGGCTCCACACCGAGTTTTCTCATCAGTTTTTCATTGCCGCAGGCCACTTCCACGCCATCGATCCTGGCAGTCACGCCGTGTCCGCTGATCTCCTCCACATCTGTGATGCGGCTGTTGTCGATCTCACGGCCGTATGCTTTCTTCAGACTCTTGCTGATCGGATGGCTCGAATAACTCTCCGCCATTGCCGCATACTCGATCAGTTTCTCCTCGCTGACTGACGCATGATGGATTCCTGCCACCTCAAAGACACCCTCAGTCATCGTACCGGTTTTATCAAAGACCACGATTCTGGCAGAGGCAAGTGCCTCCAGATAATTGGATCCCTTGACGAGCACTCCGGCCCGGCTTGCGCCACCGATTCCGGCAAAGAAACTCAGCGGAATACTGATGACCAGCGCACATGGACAACTGATAACCAGGAATGTCAAGGCTCGGTAGATCCAGACATGCCATGCCCCACTGTATCCAAGGATCATGGAGATCACAGGCGGCAGGATTGCCAGTGCCAGCGCACTGTAGCATACTGCCGGTGTATACACGCGGGCAAACCGTGAGATAAAGTTTTCCGAACGGGATTTCTTGGAACTGGAATTCTCCACCAGATCCAGGATCTTAGAGACAGTAGACTCCCCAAATTCCTTCGTCGTCTGTATCCTAAGCACTCCGGACATATTGATACAGCCGCTGATGACCTCGTCTCCCGACTCCACCTGACGCGGGAGACTCTCTCCGGTCAGGGCACTGGTGTTCAGAGTGGAACTTCCCTCCACGATCACACCGTCGATCGGTATCTTCTCACCGGGCTGCACCAGGATCACGGTTCCGATCTCGACCTCATCCGGATCTACCTGTTCCACCTGTCCGTCACGCTCCACATTGGCGTAATCCGGACGGATATCCATCAGATCGCTGATATTGCGGCGGCTCTTGCCCACCGCGTAGCTCTGGAAAAGCTCGCCGATCTGATAGAACAGCATAACCGCGATCGCCTCATTGTAATCACCGCTCTTTTCATAAATGGCCAGACCGATCGCACCGATCGTGGCAACCGCCATCAGGAAATTTTCATCGAATACCTGACCGTTTCGGATCCCCTTGACGGATTTTTTCAAAATGTCATAACCGATGACCAGGTAGGCTGCCAGATACAGTATCATCCTCGGCAGCCCCTCCGGAAATCCGGAAAGCGGCAGTACGCTCGCCGGAATAAAATGCAACACGACCAACATTACAGCCGAGATCACGATCCGGATCAATACTTTTTTCTGTTTTTTGTTCATCGCTTTTCTTCCTTTCTCGTACCCCGGAGTCTTCTCTGCGATCTCTGATTAAAAGAAGATCTCGCAGTCATCCTCAACCTTTTTGCAGTTTTTCAGAACGTCCGGCATAACCTCTGCAGGAGTCTTTCCATCCTCAAACTCTACGATCATCTTGAGTGTCATAAAGTTTACGGTAGCATCCTTGACTCCCTGAGTCTCCTTTGCTGCCTGCTCCATCTTGTTTGCACAGTTTGCACAGTCCACATC
>ERZ1034984.707-NODE-707-length-36152-cov-5.911184_pt1 | contig 36152 bp, 32 predicted proteins | sample MGYA00520589_ERZ1034984 | MGnify/ENA primary metagenome ERZ1034984 (study PRJEB33766, sample SAMN09781790) | gut metagenome | biome: gut microbiome | host: Homo sapiens | place: Madagascar | study: EMG produced TPA metagenomics assembly of the PRJNA485056 data set... | reverse complement strand
CCGACGGAAAATTTGTGTCCGGCACGGACGCTGTTTCGGTTGTGACGGTGTATGCCACCGCCGGGACGGCCAGCGCCGCCTATGCCACAAATAAATACATAGACCGTGAAAAAACAAAGGACGCATTCGCTTATACCATTATTTATAATACGGATGCCGATGTGTCCGTTATGCAGGACTACGGTCTTGTGTTCCGCGCGTTCCTTTATATCGAAGACGCGGCCGGCAATACGGCCATTCGCTATGTGGACGCGGCGGGCGCCTATGTTTACATCGACGGGCGTTATCTGCCGCCGCACGGCTGGACGCCGGGCGCGCTAAAAGAAAACGAGACGTTTTCGATTCCAGCGGAAGAAGCGGCGCGACTTTTGATGGAGGATGCGGATTTTGCGCGCGCTGCGCAGGGCTATCTCTACGTGGACGGTCATTTTGTGCTGGACGATCCGCGCTATGTTGGCCGCGACCACTCAGGCGAATGGCACCTGACTGAGGCGGCGTATTTGAACATGGAGCGCTACTGTCTGAAATTCACCCTCTCGGTGCAGGATAACAGCACGGTGCCGCACACGCGCTACGCGCAGATGTGTCTGCTCAGCCAGAGCAAGGGGATTCCGCTTAATCCGGCGTATCATTTTGAGCTGACCGGCAGTCCAAAAGAGCAAGCGCGTCAGCTGGCAGAGATCAACCAGGAGCGCGAGAGGATCCTTGCAGAAATTCGCGCCACTCCTGGCGAGGCGTGGAGAATACTGATCGATTGGCGCAGGACGAAGCAGACTCAACTGGAAGAAATAACAGGCCTCAAACGAGAAACGGTCAACAAGCTTGTCAACGGGAAAACACGAGGGGACAAACGAACCGTTCTGCTGATGTGCCTTGGCTTGTGTCTGCCGCCGGAGATCAGTGAATTCATGTTTGGCTATTCAGAAAATGCGCTTTCGGAATATAATCCCAGTGAACGATGCTGCCTGCGTTTTCTCAATCAATTTTATATGCTGGGGCAGTCAATGGACTTTGCCCGCGCCTATCTGGCAGAGTACTGCGACATCCATCTGTGACAACCACCGCTTGTGGCCATGCGCCACAGGCGATTTTTTTACGATTTTTTCGATTCGCCGCGCAAAACTGTGAACGCTCCTGTCACACCCGCAGAAATGGCTTCACTGCGCGGGTTCGCAGTGGTGTTTGGGCAAATTCCGGCATTTTTGCGAACGGTAGAATGCGGCTTTGCAGGGCCTCAGTGTGACACCTTCTTTCTCTGGTGGGAAAATGCACAGGCGGGTTACAATTAAACCAAGCAAAAGCGCTTATTGCTTCACGCACGCTGGGCAAAGTTCTCGAGGTCCCCCTGCGATGCACACACTATTTCAAATTGAAAGGAAGAATAAACCATGAAAAATATCACTTTAACTTTTGCGGATTTCTGCAGCCTGAAAGCGCTGGAAGGTTGCGCATCCGCCCACGACGAATACAGCGAAACGCTGGATATTCTCTACGCCCTCATCGCAGACACCGACGAAGCTTACGACGTCCTCTCCCATCCTGCGAAGATGGTGTATCTGGCGAGCGCTGAAAAGGAGGCCATCCATGAATAATACGTACAACAACAAAGCATTTCTACTCTTTCTCTCCCACTGGAATCTGCTCAAGGAGCTGACGCCAGAGGAATTCATGCGCGTGGTGCAGGGGATTTTCTCCTGCGCCGGCGCTGACTGCGACCTGCCGGAGGATATGAACCGCATGGAGCGCACCGTGTTCAACGCGATCAGCGGCGATGTGCTGCGTGCGCTGGACAACTACGAGGAAACCCGCAACGCCCGCGCCGAAGCCGGTCGCAAGGGCGGTTACAAAAAAGCTGAAAACGCCAAAAAAGCAAAAGTAGATTCTGGCAAAACTGGCAATGCTACAAATTCTCTGGCAAACCTGGCAAATCTGGCTAATGATAATGCAACTGCAACTGCTACGGAGACGGATAAGGTGAGTGTGAGTGATAATGCTTCTTCGGCGCGCTGCGCCGAGGGGGCTCCTGACGGAGCCTGTGCAGCTGACGCTGCACCACACGCACACGCTGCTTCCCAGAAATCTGCAAGCTCTTCTCTCTCTAAAGAGGAAGCTGAGCATTTTGAGGCGCTGTGGGCGCTCTATCCATTCAAGCTCGGCAAGAGCGCGGTCAAGCCTGCGCAACGCAAGCGGCTTGCAGCGGTGAGCGAGGAGGAGATGGAGCGGGCGATCGAGCGCTACAAGGAGTATTTGGCGTCTGCCCCTGCTGACCACCAGCCGCTCAATGGCTCGACGTGGTTCAATGGGCGCTACGAGGATTACCTGGACGCCAACTACGAGCCGGCACCGCAGATCGTTGGCACGAAGCAGCCGCCAAAGACGAGCGCCCGGGCGCAGCAGCTGGACGCTGGTTACGCACCGCACGAAAAAGAACGTCGTGCGAAAGATTTCGCCGACCGCGAGGAGTAAGGCTTCGCTTCGCTTTGCTTAGGTAGGAGGTAGGAGGTGTTGACGAGCACTGCAGGGCGAACGTCGTCCATGACAAGCGTTGAGCAAAATCTGCAAACCTCACGAACGGCAATAGCCAAAACCTCCTACCTCCTACCTGCCGTCGAGCGTGAGCGAGACGGCCCCGTAGCGTCCCTGCGGGACGCAAGGGCTACCTCCTCCCTTAAACGAAAAGCGCTCCCCATTTCTGGAGAGCGCGGTGGTGCGGTTGTTATGCGGCTGGTGTCCAGATGCCGCGCTGGGCTTTCATGGTGAGGATGCGGGTGACGCTTTGGTCGATGCGCTCCTCGGCGAGGCTGCCGTTTTCGACGGCGTCCATGAGGGCGTTGATACACTCCCAGGGATTGGCTGGACAGAGCAGGAGATCGCAGCCGGCGTTAATGGCATTCAGCGCAATCTGGGCGCCGGTGTAGGAATTGGTCATGGCGCCCATCTGCAGGCCGTCGGTGATGACGACGCCGTCGAAGCCGAGCTCGCCGCGCAGGAGATCGGTGACGATCTTTGACGAAAACGTGGCGGGCTGGTTATCGATCTGGGTGCAGATGAGATGGCCGATCATGACCATGTCGCTGTCGGCGGCGATGCCGGCCTGAAACGGCAACAGCTCGGCGGCGCGCAATTCGTCGAGGGTTTTGTTCACATAGACGGCGCCGTCGTGGGAATCGGTGCTGGTGTCGCCGTGGCCGGGAAAATGCTTGAGGGCGGTGCCGACGCCGCCATCGTGGAAGCCAAACAAGGCGGCCTGAACGAGCTCGGCGGCCTGGTTGAAATCGTCGCTGTAGGCGCGGTCGCCGATGACGGTGTTCTTGGGATTGGACCAAACGTCGGCAACGGGGGCGAGGTCAAAATTGAAGCCGAGGCTCTGCATGTCCCAGGCGATGGTGTAGGCGTTGCTGTAGGCGGCGTCGGTGCCCTGGTCTTTGTAATCGAGCATGGGGCCGATGTAGGTGGTGCCGACGGTGTGCATGAGCCGGTTGATGCGACCGCCTTCTTCGTCGCAGGTGAGGATGAGCGGGATCTTGCTGCCGCTCTGGGTATTGGCGAGCATGCTCTGCACCTGGGCTTTGTCTTTGAGGTTTTCTTCGCTGTACATGATACCGCAGACAGGCATGCCTGCGAGGGCGATCTGCATGGCTTCGCCGGCGCTGGTGACGACGGCTTCACCGGTGAGATGCTCGGGCTCGACGATGAGCAGCTGGCAGACTTTTTCGTAGAGGGTCATGCTGGCGACGGTTTCCTGGATGAGGGTGTCCTCGTCAGGAGTGAGCGCTTCTTCTGGCTGCTCTGGCGCTGCGGAAGGATTTTCTGCTGGCACACTCTGCCAGGGATTGAGCGCAAACCCGGCGCAAACGCCGAGGGCAAGGGACAGCACGAAGCACGCAAGGGTGAGCAGGATGAGTCGATTTTTCTGCATGGATCCGCCTCCTTTTTGCGGGATGGTAATCTTTATTTTACCGCATTTCGCGGATCCTGTGTGTCCCTTTTTTGCAAAAATCTTTGCGCGGTTCTTTCGTGAGTTCCACAAGCGCAAAAAAGCGGCACCTCTTGTCGGAGATGCCGCTATTTTTGCGAGCTCAATCCTGCTCGAGCAGGAAGAAAGGCTTGCGCAGGGTCATGGCGCCGCCTTCGGCGATGGTGGCGACGACGTCTGTGTCGCCGAGGAGCTCGATGGTGGCGAGGGTATCCTGGCAGACGAGGTCGCGCGCATCGAAGTGGTTCAAAATGACGCCGGCGATCGGCAGATCGTGGGCGCGCATGTAGCCCGCGGTGAGCAGGGTGGCGTTCAGCGTGTCCGGGCCGCTGTCGGCGACGATGACGCTTGCCAGGCCCAGCGCCTTCACAACGTCGGCCTGCATGACACGACGACCGTCGGCGTAGAGGGTGTAGGGGCAGATGATGCCGCCTGTGCCTTCGACGATGGTGGCGTCGTGGAGCAGGCTGACGCTTGCGAAATCGGCTGCGATCATCTCCTGATCGACGGGCTGCATCAGCTGCGCAGCGGCGAGATGCGGCGAGACGGCGTCTTTGAAGACGTAGCTTGTGAGCGTGAGCACATCCTGCTCAAGGTCGCAGGCGGCGCGCACACGACCGGCGTCGCTTTCGGGGATGCTGTCGGTGCCGGTGACGACGGGCTTGTAATAGGCGGTGTCGTAGCTCATATCGGCCAGCGCCTGGAGAATGGCGATCGCCGCCGTGGTTTTGCCGACGCCAGCGCCAGTGCCGGTGATGAATAATGCTTGACTCATAATCTTTTCACCTCAAAACCTAATTCTCGAATGGTTGCATAGTCTTGACGGATGGTGGTGCCGGTGGTCGTGAGCATGTCGCCTGAGATCATCGCGTTGGCGCCACCCTGGAAGCAGGCGCGACCGTTATCGTCGAGGCGTTTTCGTCCGCCAGCGAGACGGAGCACGGCGTCTGGCAAAATGAAGCGGTAGATCGCAACAATGCGCGCAAATTCTGCGGCGGCAAGCGGCGGCTGCGCTGCCAGCGGGGTGCCGGGAATGGGGATGAGCAGGTTCAGCGGCACGCTCTTCACGCCGAGGGCGCGCAGTTCCAGCGCCATGTCGATGCGGTCCTCCGCTGTTTCGCCGACACCGAAGATGCCGCCGCTGCAAACCTCCAGCCCTGCGGCCTTGGCACCAGCGATGGCGCGCAGCTTGTCGGCGTAGGTGTGAGTGCTGCAGAGTGCGGGAAAATGCCGCGCGCTCGTCTCGAGGTTGTTGTGCACGCGGCTGACGCCAGCTTCACGCAGGGCACGAAACTGCGCCGCAGAGAGCAGCCCTCCGGAGACGCAGAGCGAAAGCTCCGTCTCGCGCCGCAGCACGCGCACGCTTTCGCAGAGCTGGGCGACCTCTACGTCGCTCAGACTGCGCCCGGCGGTGACAACGGAAAATCGCAGAGCACCTGCGGCTTCGCTCTCTCGCGCGCAGGCGAGAAGCGCCGCCGTATCCATCAGCGTGTGATGCTCCGCCGCCGTGGCGAAATGCGTCGATTGCGCGCAGAAGGCGCAGTTCTCGCTGCAGTGACCGCCTTTGCCGTTGACGATGGTGCAGAGATCAAAGCCATTGCCCAGGCGCGCAGCGCGCACGCGGTCTGCCGCCTGCGTCAGTGCGTCCAGATCGGCCTCGCGCCAAAGGGCGATCGCTTCCTCGCGAGAGATGCCCACGCCCTGGCTGGCACGCGCTTCCAGTTGTTCCAATTGTACCATATTCTTCCCTTCTACTTCCACAAATCTTGCAGATGCGGCCAGATTCTTTTTACGACGATGACGGCGATCACCTCCAGCGCCGCGTTTCCTGGCAGCACCAGAAGGCAGCCCGCCATGAACACGCTCCAGAGGCTATTGGTGACGCCGAGGACAAAGTTCGTGATGCAGTAGAGATAGGCCACGCCGATCACATAGCTCACTGCCATGCCAGCCGCTGCCGCCAGCGCCAGGCGCGCGTAGGACGGCTCCTTCACCGCGTGGCTGATCTTCCCCGTCACCCAGGCGGCGAGGATGAACGCCAGCAGATAGCCAAAGGTCGGCTTGAACACATAGCCCAGACCGCCGCCTTCTGTGAAGATCGGCACGCCCAAAAGCCCCAGCGCCACATAGACCAGCGCGCTCACAGCGCCCAGCCGCGGCCCCAGCACAAAGCCCGCCATCGTCACAAAAAAGAGCTGCAGTGTGAACGGCACCAAGGGCACCGGCACCCGCAAAAACGCCCCCACAGCGATCAGCGCGCTGAAGATCCCGCAGAGCACCAGCTCCTGCGCCCGTAAACCTTTTCTCGTTGTTGTCATTGTAAATCCCTCCGTTTCAAAAGTGTGGCTTTATTATAGCGGAGGCGCGCGCTATTGTAAACCTATTTTTCGCGCAAGTTTACAATAGCCGCAAAAAAAGACCGCTCACGCAGAGCGGTCCGGTTGATCCATAGCCAATTAGCCAATGATGGAATCGATCTTGTCTTCGTATTCTTCGATATCCTTTTCGCCGGCCATTTTGCCAACGTATTCGCCATCATTGAAGAAGAGCACCTGAGGTACACCCTTGAGGGAGAAACGTGCGAAGAGGTTTCTTTCTTCTTCAACGTCTACTTCGTAGAAGCCGAATTTGCCTTTGTACTTGTCATCTGCGGCGAGTTCTTCGATTTTTGGATGAACAGCCTGGCAAACATGGCAGGATTTACGGGAGAACATTACGAGGCAAGGTTCGCCATCGTCATAAATAATTTCTTCAAAGCTGCTGTCGTTCAATTTTTCCATTATAAGAGCACTCCTTCATTTTCATTAATCGACTTTATTGAAATTATAATCCACCGTGCAATTTGCGTCTAGTCACTGCATGACTATTTTTCACTTAGTTGCGTGTTTTTTCACAAAGCGGATGAACTGAGAATTGTAATAATCTGCCAGTGTGGAGCCGCTGTGCACATCGTAGAATGGCACCTCGTCGGTGCCCAGCGCGTCGACAAATGCGTCGAACACTGCGTCGATGTCCTTGCCCTCCATGCCTGGCAGCTTTTCGCCGACCTGTTTCAGACGATGCTCAAACAATTCCAAATGACCCTTCATCGCAAGACCTCCTAAAAAAATGCGCCGCTGCTCGCAAAAACGCATCTGTTGTGTTATGATAGTGCGGTGTGGCTGCGCATTGCTCACAACCACACCATCTTATTTTAATCCATCTTCGCATGAAAATAAAGACTAGGAGGCGATTTTATGGCACGCGTTCGCCGTGTCGCCGGCACCCAGGAGCGGCTGCTGGCTTCTCCCTACACCATCACCCAACCCCACGCTCTCAGAGGCCACTGGCAGGATGCCTTTCCGTCGCCGCAGCCCCTCGTCATCGAGATCGGCAGCGGACGCGGACGCTGGCTTTACACCGCCGCAGCCCGTCATCCCGAGCTGAATTTTCTCGGCATCGACGTGGTGCCGGAGATCATCATGGACGCCATCGACGACCACGCCGAAAAGCAGGGCGCGCCACAGCAGGTGCGTTTTCTCTGGCTGGACGCCGAGCATCTCGACGAGATCTTCGCGCCGGGCGAGGTCAGCGAGATCTATCTGCATTTCTCCGATCCCTGGCCGAAAAACCGCCACGCCAAGCGTCGGCTCACCCACCATCGTTTTCTCGAGATCTACGACTACATCCTCCCGGAAAACGGCAGCGTCCATTTCAAGACCGACGGCCGCGAATTTTTCGAGTGGTCGCTGGAGGAATTCCGCGAAAGCGGCTGGCGGCTGGAGAACGTCACCTTCGACCTCTACGCCGATCTGCCTGAGGACAACATCGCCACAGAATACGAGCGCCGCTTCCACAGAAAAGGCGTGCCGATCTGCAGCCTCCACGCCTTTCCGCCACACGTCGCAAAATAAATGCAATGAGCCCCAGCTAGCAGCCAGGGCTCAATTTTTATTTTAGCGTGTTTTGCGGCGTTCAAACCATCAGGCAATGCTCCAGCCCTCTGCCTGTTCACGGATCGTAATGAAACGACGATAAAGCCCTTCCTGCCGAAGAAGCTCGTGATGTGTTCCTTTCTGAACAACCCGACCTCTATCCACCACTAAAATCTGGTCAGCGTGTTCGATCGTTGCCAGACGGTGGGCGATAACGATAACCGTTTTTCCAATGGTCAATTCACTGATGGCCTGCTGGATCAAATGCTCATTTTCAGGGTCAATGCTCGCTGTGGCTTCATCAAGAATGACGATATTGGCGTCTTTAAGTATCGCGCGAGCGATAGAAATGCGCTGCTTTTCACCGCCAGAAAGCGTGGATCCGCCCTCACCGATCACCGTGTCATAGCCATCCGGCAGCGCCATGATGAAATCGTGGCAGCGCGCCTTTTTCGCAGCTTCGACGATCTCTTCCTGCGTTGCGGCAGGACTTCCGAAGCGAATGTTTGCAGCGATGGTATCGTGGAACAGATAAACCTTCTGAAAGACCATTGAGATATTGCGGAGCAGACTGTCGCAGGTCATGTTCCGCACATCCTCGCCGCCTACTGTGACCGCGCCGCTGTCCACATCATAGAAACGGGCGATCAGGTTGCAGATCGTGGTCTTGCCGCTGCCGGATGGGCCGACAATGGCCGTTGTGCTGCCCTGCGGGATGGAAAAGCTAATATTTTGCAAAACAGGAACTTTATCATAGGAAAATGTCACATCATGGAAAGCAATGTCGGTGTTTTGCAGAGAAATATCTTTCCCGTCTTTGTCTATTATATCGGCGTGTTCAATCCTCTCCAGCTTATCCAGCGTAGCGTCAATAATCTCCAGTACATGAGCGGCATTGTTCATAGATTCTACGCTGCCGAAAATCATAAAGGAAAACATGTCCAGCATGAGCATGGTAGAAAGATCCATGCCGCCGTTCGCAGTCAGCCACGCCGCTATCGCCACAATGGCAACAGAAGCAGCTTTCAGCGAAAACAGGTGCAGACAGTTGAAGGGCATGTATTCCACTTCGATTTTGATGTTAATATTCTTGCTGTCGCCGAACGCTTTGCGGATACCGCGGACAGCCACGCCTTCCTGCTTAAAGGCTTTCACCACCTGCATCCCTCGCAGATACTCAATGGTGCTTGCCACCATATCGTCCTGCGCCTTTTGATGGACAGGCGCATTTTTACGGCTACGTTCCTCCAGGAGATGAAGAAACAACGCCGACAAAAGCACGCCAGCCAGAGCAATCCCTCCCGCCAGAGGGCTGTAAACGGCCAGGAACAAGATCAGAACAACAACGGTGATATATCCATTCACAACGGTGTTGACCATATTCATGGCAAACATTTCCATAAACGAGAGATCGGTCGTGGTCGCTGCAGACAGTTCGCCCGTATTGTTTTTGCTGAAAAAGCCCAGCGACACCCGTTTGAAAATGTCGCCCAGCCGTATCCGCTCGTCAGCGGCCTGCTCATATCCAACGCTTTCCTGTGTGATGGCGCGAAGATATGAGAACAGGTATCGGCCCAATACAGCTAAAATCATCGCTCCCAGTATGATCCAGATGTCTCCGCCCGCGAGTGGCTCGACACCATTAAAATCATCCAGAACGTCACCCAACCCCTGGGCTGCCAGCATAATCGGGATCGCAGTAAAAATACTGTGAATGAAGGCGTAGACAAACCCACTATAAATGCGCCGTTTATATTTTCCTGTCCATTGGATCAATCGATTGACAATGCGAAACATATCAGATATCTCCTTTCCCGGAACCAGCAGACCAGTTCTGCGCGCCGATGTGCGCCTCCCACATTCCCCGATAGAGCGCGTCACCAGTCAAAAGTGCTTGATGCGTACCGATATTCTCTACCTGCCCGTTTTGCAGAACGATGATCTGATCGGCGTTCTTGATGGTGGACAGCCGATGTGCGATGACGAGCAGCGTTTTTCCTTTCGTCAAAGCAGCAATAGACTGCTGGATCTTCTCTTCGTTCTCCTGATCGGTGAACGCCGTTGCTTCATCCAAAATGACAATGGGCGCGTTTTTCAATATCATACGGGCGATGGAAATGCGCTGTTTTTCGCCGCCTGAGAGCTTGTTCCCTGCATCTCCAGCCATTGTGTCATAGCCATCCGGCAATTTCTGTATAAAGTCATCGCAACAAGCGGCTTTCGCTGCTGCATAGACTTCTTCATCTGTAGCGTCGGGATTTCCCAACCGGATATTTTCCTTGATGGAGCAGTTGAAGAGAAAATTATCCTGTGTCACAAAGCTCACAATATCAGCAAGGCTTGACAGCGGCATATCGCGAATATCTACACCGCCAATGGTGATCTTCCCATCGCTTACATCCCAAAAGCGGGCAATCAAGCGAGCGATGGTAGACTTGCCGCCACCGGACGGGCCGACAAGCGCCGTAAACGTTCCTTCCGAGATTTTCAGATCGATATGGGACAGCGCCTGTTTATTGCTTTCTTTGTCATACGCAAATGAAACATCATGAAGCTGAATGTCTTTAGACTGCAATTCCACCAGCTTCCCAGTATCAGGTAATTCCTCCGCATGGAGCAGTTCGTCCACATCATGGACGGCGTATTCAATCGCTTTCGTTTCATTGATATAAGTAGTAAAGTTCATAAGCGGGCCCACAATGCCCAGTGACAGAATCAGGCACATCGCAAGATCCTGCGGAGCCAGGCTGTCCGTCCAGTAGAGATACATGCCAATCGGAAGCGTTCCCAAAAAAGTAGACGGCAGCACCGCAGAAATAAAGTTCATCACCTTCCAGGAGCTGCGATACCATTTGAGGGTGTAGTCTTTGAAGGATTCCACCGCCCTGGTAAACTTTTCGTAAGAGCTGGAGGACTGATTGAACGCCTTGATGACCTCGATGCCCTCCACATATTCCACGATCACGCCGTTTACATAATTGTTGGACGCCATGTAATCGGCATAAAGCTTGTTGAAATTCTTCATCATCATTGCAAACGCGATCAGAACAAATGGCAGAGTGACCAGCATCGCCAGCGCCATACGCCAGTCGATGCACACCAGATAGGCAAAAACTGCGGCAGGGAGCAGCAGATTGGAGATACACTCCGGGATCATGTGTGCCAGTGGCAGCTCAATCGTTTCCACCCGATCCACCATTACATTTTTTAATTTACCCACAGGCTCTCCGATGACTGTTCCCAGCGGCGCTTTCATCAGCCGCTGGGCAAGGGCCAAGCGAATATTTTCCAAAATGGTATAAGCAGATATATGGGACAGGCTCGTCGAAATGCCATAGAATAAAAAGCGTACCGCATAGGCACCAAGTCCGATCCAGCACCATTTCCAAACCTCCGCCATCACAGGCGCACCACCGATAAAGAGCGTGATGATCTGGTAAACACTCAGGTAAGGTATCAGTCCGGCAGCCACGCTGATGATCGCGCATACAACTGACAGGACGATCTTGCCCCGGCACTGTGAAGCAAAGGAAAACACAATAGAAATCCAGCTTTTCTGCTTCATTTCCATTCCTCCTTTAACAAAAAATAAGAGAGCACCAATCTTTTGGCACTCTCTAAGTATCCCAGTTATGCAATTTATCTGCCACTCTGCAAAGCCTCGTTTCGCTCCATTTAGATTTTAATCTTGCGGAATTCCAGCGGCGTCTTCCCCTTGACTTTTTTGAACGCTTCCGAGAATTTGCTGGTATTCGTATAGCCGACTTTTCCCGCAATCACTGTGATCGGTTCATCCGTCTGTACGAGCAGAGCAGCCGCCAGATCCATGCGATAATTCCGCATATATGTGTAAATCGGCGTACCATAAACGCCCTTAAAACACTGCTTCAACGCCGAGATGGAAATGTCAAATTTTCTGGCCAACTCCTCGATCGTAAAGTGAGACGCGGGTTCGTTTGTCATCAATTCTCTGATCGCCTTGACTTTTTCCACCTGTGTTTTATAAAAATACGGCCGCTCTTCCCCAAGAACAGAAGGATCCACCGTTTTCAACGTCACAAGAAGCTCCAGCACCTTGACACGCAGATATTCCTTCCTGATGGCATCCGGCACCTGATAAAGTTCAGAGATCACGTGGTCAGGAACAGAATCTCCATGCATAACAAAGGGACGATCCTGTAAGTTGAACACCCGCTCCATTTTTTCTAAATCGATCGAAAACATCTCAAGCAGCTCTTTTATGCCAGCGATCGCTTCAGGTACAGATATGGTGATGGTGATCCCATGATAATGGCTGGTCGGAAAACTGCAATGTTTATTTTCAACCGTCGCACTGTCCAGCATGATATCCCCGGCAGAAAGATACAAATACGCCCCGTCCTTTACTTCCGATTCAATCCTTCCTTCTCTGCAATGGTGAATAGCAATGATGCGCCTGCCGCTTTCAAATCTTCTCGACGGACAGCTTGCCATGTGGTAATCGTTGTACATCACAGCAATACCAGGGTAGACCGCATAAACGGTCGCTGTTCCATCGCCGCTCTCGTTTTTCATTTGATAAACAGAGCAGGATTCGTCCCGGCAGAGCAACTGCATATTCTGCTGTGAAAAAAACAAGTCATTTCTGTTCAAGCCAGGGTCACCTCGATTCGATAAAAAAATTTCTAAGCCGCTGAAGCCCCGCACCATCCAACGCATAGTGTTCCTGTACCGTTCCATGCTCCAAATGCAGAACATGCGTGCAGCAATTGACGATCAGCTCATAATCGTGGGTAATGACAAGGGCTGTCTTGCCCATCTCCTGCAATATTATAAGCTCATTGGCCACTTCTTTCATGTGCTGTAAATCCAGACCGCTGGTAGGTTCATCCAGTACTAAAATCTTGCGCTGGGAAACAAGAGCAGTGGCGATCGCCACACGCTGCTTCTGGCCGCCGGAAAGCGCCATCGGGTGACGCTCCTTAAACTGCAGCAAATCCAATCGCTCAAGCACCGCATCCGCCTTGTCAGGATCAGGTTCTGCCATACTGATGAGCAGCTCTTCCTCTATGCTTTCCGTAAACAGCTGATGGCCCACATCCTGCATAACCATATAGCACAGAGATAGCCTCTGTTTTCTATTATACGGTTTCCCCTTCACCTTCACAACGCCCCTGCAGCGTTTCTCCAAGCCGCAGAGGCAGCGAGCCAGCGTGGATTTTCCCGCTCCATTATGACCAATCACCGCAATAATGCCCGCCTGCGGCAGTGAAAGCCTGTCAATATCCAACGCAGCCCTTTGCTTTTCGTATGCGAAATGAAAGTTCTCACATTCGATCATCCCCCCACCGACAACAGGATGCACCGTCACAGGAAAACTCCCCAGGTCAAAGGGCCGCAAGCCCATTTCAACTTGCTGCGCTGCAGAAAGCTCAAAGGCTTTCTGAGCCGTAAAATCTTTTTCGATCTTCCCATCTTTCAAGTAGATAACCCGGTCTATCAGCGCTTTCAGGTAATAGAGCCGATGTTCCGCAATAATCACCGTCCTCCCCTGTTCTTTCCAAATCCGAATCATCCGGCCCAGATCTTTCGTAGCTGACATATCCAGATTAGAAGAGGGTTCATCCAGGACAATGACGGGCGGATCTGCAGCCGACACGGCGGCGCAGGCAATCTTTTGTTTTTCCCCACCGGAAAGAGAAAAGATATTTTTCCCCAGCAAATCATTCATATTAAATTGCTCCGCAGTCGATTTTACCCGCTGGATGATCTCTCGCTCCGGCAAACCCTGATTTTCACAGCCAAAAGCCAGTTCACTGGTGGAATCTACCGTAAAAAACTGTGTGCGGGGATTTTGAAAAACGCTCCCCACATATTTTGCCGTTTCATAGAGCGGAAGGGCGCTGATGTTTTTTCCATCCAGCAGAACTTCGCCGCTCAACTCGCCTTCATAGTAATTCGGGATCAGCCCATTCACCAACCGAGTCAGGGTTGTTTTTCCGCAGCCAGACCCGCCACACAAAAGAACAACCTGCCCATCCGGGATGATCAGTTCAATGTTTGCAAGCCCGCTGGCATCCGTTCCTCCAGCATAACGAAAATTGATATTGCGAAGTTCGATCATAGACGCTGCCTCCTAACAAACAAAGAAACCGATCCAGCAGGGAATCGCCAGCAGGAAGAAGAAAATATCCAAAGGACCAAAGCCAATTTTACAAATATTCGTCCGTTTTCGTGGCGTGCCAAGCCCGCGCGTGAGAGCTGCCGCCGAGAGTTCTTCGCCAATTTTGCTGGTAGAAATCATCAGTGGGACCACCCGGTATTCCAGCATCTTCACAGGACTGCGGAGCGTCATGATGCCGCGCATCTTCATCGCATCCCGTATGGCTGCATACTCCTCTTTGAGTGTAGGAAAAAAGCGAAATACCACCGTCATTGGGATGACGATCTTCTGTGGAACGTGCATCCGTTCCATCGCGCTGACAAATTCGCTGACCGTTGTCGTGCTCACCAGATAATATCCCATGACAAATCCAGGAAGCATGTGCGTATAGATTCCAACTACAGCTCCCAGGATAAAATGCCATGCGCCCGCAAGTAGCGGCAGCACCGAGAGTTCCAAAATAAACAAAACAGCATATGTTGCAGCAAATCTGGCTGCAGCTTTCCATTTCTTTGAAAGAAGCAGGAAAATCAGTGGACAAGCCATAAGACACGGACGAACAACATTCATAAACCCGCCCGTACCGCCAGTAATCATAATCGTGCTGACAGTGATCGTCAAAAACAGTTTTGTTCGCGGATCGCTTGGAATAATCGCCTTATTTTCAAATTTTAGCGCCTGCGTCGCCGTATCCATCAGGCGATCCCCGCCTTTTCAAAATGCTTCTTCAGCACAGCCTTTCCGAGCAGCGCGCCCAAGACACCGCCGATGAACGTCACAATAAACAAAACCGGAAACATCCAGCCTGGCGTATAAGAGATCAGCGTATCAACATATTCCTGCCCGTAACTGCTCACAAGTGAAGCAAAGAAATCGTCACGCGTTAAGAACATCCGGCTCACATAACCCATGATCCAAAGAGAAAACACACCACCCGCAAGGAGCGTGCATTTCCAGCTTTGATACTTTCCGGCCCACAAAATTACATCGCCCAGGACACCAAAGATGATACCAAAGATCAAGACCAGCACGCCGCTACCCATGATCAAATTCAGCAAGCCAAGGATAATTCCAGTCAAAGATACCATGCCAAATTTTTTGACCTTCGTTAGATACAACATAAAAGGAATGCCGCACAAAATAGGGCATACCAATCCCAGCAACGGGATAAATATCGGAATATATCCCAGCATCATGCCCGCAAAGAAAATGATAAAATAAATAGCTGTGAATATGCCCACATTGATAAGATCCTTAGGTTGCAATTTATTGCTTCGCGTTTCCATTTTTTTACCTCCGCTTTTATTAGATCCAGCTAACCAGTGCTCCAAAAAATTTGCGAAACAGTATTTCGCATGATCTTAGTTTAGCATCAGCATAATGGATTCCGCTACTCTGGAAAGTTTGAAAATACTCCATATGGTTTTTCATTTATACTTTGTCGCACACGCCCAGACACAAAAAAAGCCCGGCAAATCGCCGAGCCTTTTGTCATAATCACTTGCTTACGCTTCTGGAGAGAAGTCGCCTTTGCCAGCGCCGCAGAGTGGGCAGCCCCAGTCATCTGGAATATCAGCAAAAGCGGTGCCTGGTGCGATGCCGTTATCTGGATCGCCTTCAGCTGGATCGTAAACATAACCACAAAGATCGCAAACATATTTCTGCATAATGATAATCCTCTCTTTCATTTGTCCTTATGTGATGGGCGTTGGTGTTTCTATGCTTGTATCATAGCACACTAATATGACCATTGCAAGCACATTAATGAAATTTCCTGTGATTTTTTTAAAATTCTTCTGCCAGCATTACACCGTCGACATCCACCATCGCCTTGAGCGCTTCCTCGGCCTTCATCTGATGCGCCAGACGCACCGAAAGCAGTGCGATCGTCACATTTTCCGGCTCCTTGCCGCGGGAGATCTCCAGGTGCATGATCTGGATCTCGCGCGCGTGGCAGTAGGTGAGCACTTCCTCCAGTGCTTTTGGCTTGTTGTATTCGAGGAAGATGTGGATGTTGGACGTTTTCGTGATCACCTGCTTTTCGATCTTCAAAAAGACCGTCGCAGCCAGCTCGATCAGGATCGTCGCCAGGATCGCTCCTTCGTAAAATCCTGCGCCCACTGCCAGCCCGATGATCGCCGCCGCCCAGAGGCCGGCCGCCGTCGTCAGCCCGCGCACGCGCTGGCGGCTGATGACGATGGTGCCTGCGCCGAGAAAACCGATCCCGGCCACAACCTGCGCGCCGAGACGCGCCATGTCTGTGTAATAATCGAGATAGAGATACAGATACTGGCTCGTCAGCGTCGTCATCGCTGCCCCGAGGCAGACGAGAATGTGTGTGCGGAAGCCTGCAGGACGGCGATGCAGCGTGCGCTCCATGCCGATGATCCCGCCGCAGACAACCGCCAGAAGCATGCGCACCGTCACCGCCATGAGGGTGAAATCGCGCAGACCATCAAATATCGAAAGCATCGTTTTCCCCTCCTTTTACAATTCGTGTACGTGCTTCACATGCTCAACCTGCGACACACAGGCGAGCATTGTGTCCGGTGTCATTTCCGGCGCCAGCCGGATGACGATCTCCGCATCGTAGATCAGGCGTTTTTTGCCGCGGTCGTCGTCGATGTTCATTTCTATGATCGTGCCGCCCTGGTCGCGCACCATTTTCAGCACATCGCCGAGATAGACGAGGGATTTCACCTCAACATAGATCGAGAGCACCCGCGACTGGGACTGCAGCTCGTGCTTGAGATTGGCGAAGAAATACATCGAGGCGATGATGATCGCCACAGCCATGATCGCGCCTTCGAAAAATCCAGCGCCGATCGCCAGCCCCAGACAGGCCGACGCCCAAAGCCCAGCCGCCGTCGTCAGGCCCTTGACCTGGTTGTCCTTCGTGACAAGGATCGTCCCGGCGCCGAGAAAACCGATGCCGTTGATAACCTGCGCGCCAAAGCGCGACACATCTGTCGTGATCCCAACCTTACCGGCGATCGTCGCCCACTGGGTCGTGACCATCATGTATTCATACTGGGAAAGCAGCATCGTCAGCGCTGCGCCGACGGAAACCATCATATAGGTGCGAAAGCCCGCCAGCCCCTTGGGACGGCGCATGCGTTCGCGGTTGAGCCCGATCAGCCCACCGCAGAACATCGCCATCATCAGCCGCAGCGCCACGCTCAGAAACGTCATTTCGCGCAGAAAATCCAGCGCCTGGAGCATCCTGCTCAACCCCCTTTTTTTCTTTTCTCTTCCTTTAGATTGTAAAATGTTCGTAAGAAAAATGCAATCTTTCCGTTAAATATCCACCCCGAAAAAGCAGCTATTGACAAGGGGTTAGACCGCGCTATAATAGGGGTGACTGTTGAGCCGAGCATGCGCGCTCGACCAAAAAAGGGAGGATTCTCATGAGAATCGAACAACTGGAATATTTTCTGCAAGTCGCCAATTATGGCTCGCTCTCGCTGACTGCAAAAAAGATCAACGTCGGCCAGCCGACGCTCTCCGCAGCCATCGCCGGCCTTGAAAAGGAAGTCGGGCGACCGCTCTTTCGCCGCACCCGGCGCGGCATGGATCTCACCGCGTTTGGCCGCGAGATCTTGCCGCTTGTCGAGAAAACCGTCGACGATTACTACGACATTCGCAAAAAGGCCGGCATCACCACGCCGCAAAATCTCCACGTCTATCTCCAGGCCACAAATTTCACCAGCGGCATCCTGAACGAAGCCCTCTACCACACGCGCAGCATGTTTCCCGATGTCTCCTTCACATTGCGCCACGCTCTGGCCAGCGATGTGCTCCACGACATCTCAGACAACACCGCCTCCATCGGCCTTTCCGCCGCGCTGGATTTCAACCTCAGCCGCCACCGCGAATACGCCAACAGCCTGAACCTTCGCCTCATGCCGCAGTACAACGACAACCTCTGTCTCTTCGTCAAGAGCGGCGGCTATTTCCAATCCCTCGAAAGCGTGCGCCTGAATCATCTGCCAGGGAAGGTGCCCCTTTCCGTGCCGCGGGATCTCGTCGATTTCGGCTTCATCAAATCCCAGAGCCGCTGGGCCGATCTGCCGCGCCACCTCGTTTTCCAGGACGCCGCCAGCCTCTATCAGTACGTGTACCGCAGCGATGGCATCGGCATCACCAGCATGCTCACCGCCCGTCTCAATTCTCTTTTCACCAGCGGGCTCCTGAAAACCGTCAGCCTCACCGACACCCCAGTGAACCTCGTCCACTACATCACCTACCCAATGGGCCAGGCCCTCTCCGATGTCGAGGCAGACATCATCCAGCAGACAGAAACATTTTATGAACACTTAAATTAAGGTAGGAGGGAGAAGGTAGCCGCTCCGCGGACCAGCTCGCACAGCTCGCTGGCAGGTAGGAGGTTCAGAATCGTGCACATTGTGGCACCCGTGATCTTTGCGCAAGGCTCAATTGCCTGCGAACGTTCACAAACGTCCGCTGTGCAACTGCGAAAACCTCCTACCTCCTACCTGCGAGGAGTGAAACGACTCGCCGCGCAACGCGCGCTACCTCCTACCTAAAACAACGGAGGTTTTTATCCATGCATATCGTTATCGTTGGCGTCGGCAAGATCGGCAGCATCATCTGCAAGGAACTCGCCGACGAGCACGACGTCGTCGTCATCGAACAGAACGCCGACAAGCTCGAAAGCTTCATCAACACCACAGACGTCACCGGCATCGCCGCCAGCGGCGTTGACGTCGACGCCCTGCAAAGCGCCGACACCACCCACGCCGACGTTTTCATCGCCGTCACCGCGCAGGACGAGATCAACATCATCTCCTGCATCTTCGCCAAGCAAATGGGCGCCAAATACACCATCGCCCGCATCCGCGAGCACGAATACACCGCCCACCAGAGCTTCATCAAGGAAAGCATCGGCATCGACGCCATCATCAATCCCGAGCGCGAATCTGCCCGTCAGATCACCAGCCTCCTGCGCTTTCCAGCGACAACGCGCGTCGAATCCTTCGTGCGCGGGCGCATCAACATCGTCGAATATCCGCTGCCGCAGGATCATCCCTTCGTCGGTCAGACCCTCGCAGAATTTCAGAACCAGTTCAAGGAGCACGTCCTCGTCGTCATCGTTGAGCGCAGTGGCCAGGCCATCATCCCAAAGGGGAATTTCCGCCTCCAGGCCGGCGACATCATTCACGTCAGCGGCTCCAGCGCCGAGATCCTGAACTTCTTCCGCCGCGACGGCAAGGGCAAGCACAACCGCCGCGTCAAATCCCTCATGATCATCGGCGCCGGCCGACTCACCCACTATCTCCTGCGTGAGATCGAGCAGGGCAGCACAAAATACCACATCAAGGTCCTCGAAAACAACCGCAAGACCGCCGAATTGCTCGCCCAGCTCCATCCAAACGTCGAAGTCGTCTTCGCCGATGGCTCCAACTATCGCAGCCTCGAGGAAGAAGGCATCTCCGGCTACGACTGTCTCATCGCCCTCACCGGCATCGACGAGGAAAACATCCTCATCTGCATGTACGCCGAAAACCACGGCATGCCCGCCACCATCGCCAAAGTCAACCGTACCCAGATGCTCGAGATCCTCGGCGAAGACCGGCCAGGCGCCGTCATCACCCCCGGCAACATCATCGCCGACACCATCCTGCGTCTCATCCGCGCCGTCATCGACACCCGCGGCAAAGACGTCGAAGCCCTCTACCGCCTCGCCGATAACCAGGTCGAAGCCCTGCAGTTCCGCGTGCCTGCCGGCTCCGCCATCATCGGACGCAAGCTCATGGAGCTGCCCATCAAAGAGAGCGTCCTCATCGCCGCAGCCATCACCCAGGATGGCCGCCGTCTCGCGCCAAGCGGCCAGACAGTGTTCCATGAAGGGGATATGATCATCGTCACCACCACCGACCATTCCCTGCGCGCCATCGACGACATCCTGCGGAAGGAGTGAGCTTATGAACCGCCGCATGGTACTTTACGTCACCGGTCGCGTCACCTTCGTCGTCGGCGTGCTGATGATCCTGCCAATCCTCGTCGCCCTCATCTATCACGAAGGCACAGACACCATCTATCCCCTCTTCCAGGCCATGGTCGCCACCATGGCAGTCGGTGCCGCCATGGCATCGCGCCCGCCAAAACGCCGCAGCATTTACGTGCGTGAAGGGCTCGCCATCACCGGCCTCTCCTGGATCATGCTCGTCATTTTCGGCAGCCTGCCCTATCTCTTCACCGGCGCCATCCCATCCATTCCCGACGCCATCTTTGAGACAGCCTCCGGCTTCACAACCACCGGCTCCTCCATCCTCTCCGAGATCGAGAGCCTGCCGCGCTCCGTCCTCTTCTGGCGCAACTTCACCGTCTTCATCGGCGGCATGGGCGTACTCGTTTTTGCCGTCGCCCTGCTGCCAAAATCCAACAGCGAAGACATCTACATCTTAAAGAGCGAAATGCCCGGGCCAACTTTCGACAAAGTGCTCTCCCGCGTGCGCACCGTCGCCCGCGTCTTCTACGTCATCTACGCCGTGCTCACCCTCATCCTCATCTGCATCCTCATCGGTGCCGGCATGAGCCCGTACGACGCCATCCTCCACGCCTTTGCCACCGCCGGCACTGGCGGCTTCTCCAACTACAACACCTCCGTCGCCGCCTTCCAGTCCGTGCCAATCGAGCTCATCCTCGCCTTCGGCATGCTCATCTTCTCCGTCAACTTCAACCTCTACTTTTTTGCCTTGCGCGGACGCTGGCGCGAAGCGCTGAAAAGCGACGAGCTGCGCTGGTTCGTCGCCATCGTCCTCGCCGCCGTGCTCGCCATCGTCCTCAACATCCTGCCGATGTACGATAGCCTCTGGCTCTGCGTCAAGGACGCCTTCTTCAACGTCGCCACCATCATCTCCACCACCGGCTTCTGCACCGTTGACTACTGCCAGTGGCCAATGACGAGCCAGCTCATCCTGCTCCTGCTCATGTTCATCGGCGGCTGCGCCGGTTCCACAGCCGGTGGGCTCAAGATCAGCCGTGTCATCGCCCTTGTTAAGCTTGCAGGACGCAAGCTCCACGAATCCGTCAATCCAAAACGCGTCAGCGTCGTCGTCTACGAAGGAAAACCCATGAACGAGCGCGCCCAGAACGACATCGCCCTCTACTTCATCCTCTACACCTTCGTCTTCTTCGGCCTCGTCGTGCTCATCAGCTTCGAAAACCTCGACTTCGCCACCACCTTCAGCGCCGTCGCCACCACCTACAACAACGTCGGCCCAGGCCTCGGCCAAGTCGGCCCAACCGGCAACTTCGGCGGCTTCAGCGGATTCTCCAAGCTTGTCCTCTCCTTCGGCATGGTCGCCGGCCGCCTAGAGATCATGCCCCTCATCCTCCTCTTCGCCCCATCAACCTGGAGAGCATAAGTAAAAAATCCTGAGTGAACCACCGTTCACCCAGGATTTTTCGTCTTTAGCCCTTTCTTTTTTCTGCCAGCGTCGCCTCCGCCTGATCCAACGAAGCGAAGCCGTAGTTTTTCACCGTCGCCGCCATCGTCAGCAGCGCCAGATTTTTTCCTGCCGCCTCCAGCTCTTCGACAAAACCGCGTAGCTTTTTCACCGTTTCCGGCGAATACGTCTTCAGCTCTCCCTCCAGATACGTTTCGAACGACGTGTCCCACGCCGTATCCTCCTCTGACGTCAGCGCGCGGTTGCCCGCTGCCAAATGTGGATATTTTTGCCGATATACCCGCATCCACGCCAGTTGCTGACCAACGATCGCGCGAATATCTTCAATCATCTCTTGCGGCAGTTGTGGCAACTGCTCCCGCAGCGCCGCAAATTGCGCAGGATGCGTTTTTTCCATCATCCAGGCATATTTCTCCGCAAGAAGATTGCGCCCCTGCGCCGCTGCCTCGTCTAGAGCCGCGCTGTAACTGTCCACAAGCGCCTCATTCCACGGCGCAAACTGACTGCTCCGCATGATGACAAACGTCGCTCTGTCATTCTGGCAGGATGCCCGCCCGCCTTCGTTGTGCACCGCTTGAAACAGCGCCCATTCGCGTTCAACAAGCCGATCTTTTTTCTCCTGTAACGTCATTTTTACGCTCCTTCCATCACATGGCACCGCCGTAGCATCGGATCCTCGATGCGCTTCATCAGTTCCCAGGCATGCGGCTCCAAAAAATCATCCTCCAGCGAACTCAGCCCATCCGCCTTCAGCGCCTGGACAACCAGCATACAAATGCGCTCGATCAACTGCACCTTCGTGTCGCGCAGATTCACATACGGATCAATCACCGCGCCCGACCAGGCCGCTTCCTGCGCGCCCGTTGTCATAAGCTGGCGGAACAATCCTGCCACCTCGCCTGCCAACAACGGCAAATCCAACATGCCGTGATACAGCCACTTATAATACGGCGCGTACCGCCTGTTATACAGATACACAAAAGAAATCCCCGCCTGCACAAATTCTCGCAGCGCAAGCTCCGCCGCCACAATATCGCCGCGGCGCATCGAGCGCCCGTAATTATACTGCCCAGATTGCGCCATAATCGCCAGTCGAGCCGCCATCTTCTTAACGCGCACATCCTCTGGATAGACCGCGATCGCACTGCGGATCGCAGAAAATTCTCCCAAGGAATCGCTGAACACCTTGCCATTCGTCGCGCACGCAAGCTGTGCATCCGACAAATGCAGCCACCGCATCATCGATCGCGGCGGCTGCTCCACGCCGATAAATTGCCGATAAAACGCGTGGATCTCCAACACACCCACGCGCCCACCACCCTGCGCACTCACAATTCGCCCAGGCACACCAAGAAAATCCTTCGGCAACGAGTCATATGCAGCCTGCACTTCACGCCCATATCTTTCATAATCTTCCGCAGTCAGCCATAAACAGAATGCAGGGCCATAGTCATGATCCATAGAAATATCATCGTCATAGCCAAAACATTCGGAGCCCTGCCCCACTAAGCCAACAGCAACACGCGGCAGTAGTTCCGGAAACCGCGCCTCTAACATCGGCTTGCCATACGTTTCATAATATCTCTCGGATAGCTCTAAGCCCTTCATATATCTCTCCTCTTAAAAAATCTTGGATTTCCAATGACTTCATACAAAAGATCTTACAATTAAATTTATGCCATTGGCAAGCATCAAAATACAAACAATAACCTGCACCTTCGCGCTGCTCAATTTTTGGAACAGTTTTTTTGCAACCACCAGCCCCAAAATCATAAACACAATGCAAATTACCGCCAACGCGATCAGCTGCAGCGTATACATGCCATTGAACGCACGTACCACCACATCAATGACCATTGCCACAGAAAAAACAGCCTGAACGGTAGCAATATATTCATTTTTATCCTTAGAAACAGCTAGAAAATAAGCCGCTGCTATAGGACCGCCTGCGCCAAAAAGTCCGTTCAGGATTCCCGCCAAGCCGTTAAAAGCCACGGCATTTTTCGTTGTTCCTGCAATGTGCATCTTATCCTTCATCCACAACAGATAAATCGCCATTAAAATAAAGATCACGCCAAGCAGGGCATAAATAAACTCATATTCGCCTATATACTTCAACAAACAAACCGCAGCAATATCTGTAACGGAAAATGCCAAAATAGCCACCGGTGCAAGTGACCAATTAATATATGCGCGATAAACGATCGCGTTATATACGAGCAGAAATACCGTCATCAACGCAACCAATGCAACAGATTGTGTGTAAGAATAAAAATATGGCACAACAAGCAAGGCAAGGATCCCAAAAGCAAATCCACTGATTCCCTGCACAATAGACGCGACAAACACGACCAAAAATAGTATAATTAAAGATATCCATTCCATTATGATCCTTCTTTCTAAATATCTCGTCATCCTTCAACGATTTCTATCATGAAAGGAGCCCTTCAATGCGTATAGAGCAATTGCAGGCTTTCGAAGAAATTGCCTGCTCGAAATCAATCAGCATCGCTGCGCAAAATCTTTTTGTCACACAACCTACGCTTTCCCGTTCCATCAAAGCGCTGGAAGATGAGTTGGGCATTGCGTTGTTCGCACGATTTTCCGACGGCGTCAACTTGACAGAAGAAGGCGCCCTACTCCTGCCTTACGCCAGACAAATTCTCGCCGACATCCATAAGCTTACTGAAGAAGCAAAGTTCTTAACGCATTTCGACTCTATAAATACTGAAGAAAACATCGACTTCAAAATCTATTCCATGCAGTCGATTGCCGATACCATCCTGTTCCCTTCTCTTAAAGCCATGGAGCAAAGTTTCCCGCAAATTAATTTCATCGTTAAGGTCTCAAATACTTCTGATCCTTATGCCTTGCCTGATGATATCTATGAATACGACCTCTTTTTGGGAACAAATGTTTTTAACACTTATGCGTCAGCCATAAAAAACAGCACTCTGAAAATGTCCACCGTTTTCTATGACCGCTTTTCTGCCGTTATGAATCGCCAGCATCCGCTGGCAATCAGAAAAATAGTAGATATTGACGATATATTGGGTTACCCGCTCATTTTCCATGATTATGATTTCACAACAGAAGCCTTCTATCAAAAACAGTTACACACTTACTCCGCTAAAACATTAAACATTGTTCTGCGAAGCAACAATCCTCGTGTGATCACAAACTACCTGAGCTCTTCTGACGCCATTCTTTCGACCAATAATATCATTGCAGTAAACGATTTTATGAGCAACGATCAACTGATCTCTATCCCCCTTAAAGGTAATCAATATCAGGTTTTCTTTCTCTATCCACCTGATAGTCCATATGAAGATCTCATACACCAACTCTCTGCGCTGCTACAAAAAACACGAAAAGATTTATCTGCAATGTCTTCAAAGAAAATATGATCCACTGTACTTATCAATGAAGGGATGCCACTTTTTGCAGCATCCCTTCTTCTGTTCTTATTCTGAAATTTCCTCCAGTGATCTACCGCTTGTACGAACACCAAACAGGCCTACGCAAAGCGAAATAATTAAAAACCCGATCCCAAGAATGCCATAAGACAATCCAAATCCAACAGCAGCGTAAATCATTGGGAATATGGCCATCATAATAATATTGAAAATTCGTCCTACAGAAGTGATAACGCCCAGCGCCGCATTTCTGATCTTTGTCGGATACATCTCTGGCGTATAGGCATTCAACATGACAATGTTGGCCTGGCCAACGGCCGTCTCCACCATCCCAGCGATGCACATCACAGTGTAGTTTTCGGTAGTTGCAAACACGAAAATCGAACATCCAGTAATGATGCCTGTTAAAACAAGCGGAATTTTACGTCCACCCATTTCTGAAAATAAAGCCGTAATGACTGGGCCACCAATAATCCCCAGTGACAACATCGACGTCAACTGCAAAACCTGAGATTGTTCAAAACCGCTGTCCAACATCAAGGTGCCTGCAAAATTGATGAAGATCAATCCAAAAGAAATGGTGAAACAATATGACAGCATAAGCCCAATCGTAAGTTTCCAGTTCTTTTTATTGAAAATTTCTTTGAAAATAGCAGAAAGCGGTATTCTTTCAGCAGACTTCGTATGCGCCTGCCCACTCAGATCTGCCTTATATTTATCTGCACCAACGATCTTCTCTACATTCTTTTCTGCTTCCTGAATGCGTCCTTTCGACACCAACCATCTTGGAGATTCGACCAGCCAAAAATGACCAAGCACAGCTATGACCAAACCAAGTGCGCCCAGGATATAGATTAGACGCCACCATTCTCCACCCAAAGGAATGATGATATTACATACAAGAGAAACAATAGGAATGCCGATAAATGGCGCAATCATCGCAATACCATAAATGCGCCCTCTATTCTTAGATGGCAGCATTTCCATCAAATATGGAGGAGCGACGATCAAAAGCCCGGAAATACCAATACCCGTCAGGCAACGGAAAAGGATGAACAGCTCAATATTCGGCGCCAGTCCGTTGAGCAGCGAGCCTAAAGAGAACACGACCGCACACAGTACGATAGAATGTTTGCGTCCAATCTTATCCGAGACAATGGAGAATCCAAATGTTCCGATCAACATTCCGATCGCGAAACAAGAGTTAACATACCCCACTTGCTGAACAGAAATTCCCCATTCCTGTCTCAGAACAGGCGCTACGAAAGAAAAATTGTAATTATCTGCTTGCTCAAAGATCATCGCAATGGCCAAAAGAATGATGACATGTAAATGATTTTTTGTGAATGGTGTTTCATCAAAATAATTTTTGATGATTTTTCTGTTATCCATACTCTCATCTCCCTATTTTTCTCTCTGTGCCACGAACAAAATCGTAACACAGAGAGAATATTCATTGTCTTCTTTTTACGCTATTTCATGTTCTGTGCGTGCAATGATTTCATCCTGCAATTCCCCAGACAATTCCGTGAAGTATGCACTGTATCCTGCAACACGAACGACCAAGTTACGATATTTTTCCGGCTCTGCTTTGGCTTCGATCAACGTTTCCTGGTTGATGATATTAAACTGAATGTGATTAATTTTCAAATCGCACCAGGTTCTGATCAGATCCATCAACCGTCTTGTGCCTTCTTCGCCAGCCACCGAACCAGGCGTTAACTTCATGTTCAGCAGGCGTGCCTGGCGATTGATGATGCCTCTGGTTTTTGAATGCGCATTGGACTTCAGCAACGCTGTTGGCCCATGTGTATCGCAACCATGCGTAGCACCTGTGCCTTCAGAAAGCGGCGTGCCAGCTTCGCGGCCATTTGGCAGCGCACCAACAACTTTCCCAAGCGCGATATGCAGCGTGATCGGCAAAAATCTTGCAGAAATCACTTCGCCTGGCTCCGTCTCCTGCTCTGCAAGATATTTGCAATGATAATATTCGGCATCTTTTGCAAATTGATCAACATACGGATCGTCATTGCCGAATTTTGGCGCATTGAGACAAAGCTGCTTAATGATATCATACCCTTCGAAGTTTGCGTCCAGCGCAGCAATCATGTCATGCATGCTCACTTTCTTTTCTTCATAAACAAGTTTCTTGATCGCAGCCATCGAATCGGCAAAAGTTGCCAGCCCAATTGGATCAACAAAAGCTTCTTTCATCCCATTTTTAACATCTTTATGTAGATCCTCACATTGCTCATATGCCAGATCATGGAGCATAGATGTGAATGGACAAGCAAGATACTTCGGCTCAACAACATCAAGAGCGCGTTGCTGGATCAATGCATGTTTTTCAAGATAGCGATGCTGTTTCCAGTAGGCTTCATAAAATTCATCAAAGGTCTTGAATTCTTCAGGATCGCCAGTTTCAACACCCATCAGCGCATCGCCATACATTGGAACCCGGCCATTGTGGAAGACCATTTCCAGGCAGGAACCCATATTCACAACAGCACCAGGATGAATGTAGGTTTCATAATTCGGCACACGATGTTCTGCACAGCCTGTGACAACATAGTCCAAGGCTTTTTCGTATGGGACGCCTTTGGCCAAATACATTGGCACAATTTCTTCATCATTGAAAAGCTTTGGATATCCCTGTCCATCTTTGATCACTTCCGCTACCAAATGCAGGAATTTCTCTGGCGTTTGAGAATGAATGCGCACAGCCAGATCTGGATAATTGATCGGCATGCCCTGTTTGGATTCCAAGATCAAATATGAAAGATCATTCGTCGCGTCACTGCCATCTGCTTTCTGGCCACCGATCGTCACGCCTTCAAAGTGTGCATATCCTTCCGTCCACGAACCACCAGCCGGACTCATGAGAATGATCATGGCTTCAGAAAGATTGACCCACACGCTCTCCAGAAGCTGGCGTGCTTCTAAGCGCGTTATATTGCCTTCGTCGATGTCTTTTTTATAATACGGCCACAAAATCTGGTCCAATCGGCCCAAGCTGAGCGAACCATCAACGAGCTGTTCCAAGCGCGTAAACATATACACGAACCATTCACTCTGCAGCGCTTCCTGGAAAGAAGATGCTGGATTTTCAGGAACATTTCTGCACGCACTTGCGATTTTCAATAGTTCCTGCTTGCGACTTTCTGTTGTCTCAGGCAAAGCAGCCAAGCGTTCTGCTTCATCTGCATGACGATTCGCCCAGATAACAATTGCCTCACAGCTGATGATCGCCGCTTTTAAAAATACACCTTTGGTCATCAGATCGCGCGGATATTCAATCTCATCCAGTCGTCGCTGGGCGTCTTCCTTGATCGCTTTGATCCCATGATCAATCACTTTGCTATAATCTGTCACCCAGTTTTGAGAAGAACGATCTAGCGCTGATGGAAAGAGAACACCAGAAGCTCTATAAATATCACTGCTGTTGGGACCATAGATCAAGTTTCGTGTCTGCTCTGGCAAGATCTCCGCATAGGCTTCCGGAAAAGATTTATGCTGCCAGTATGGCGCAATTTCTTCTTCCATAACCCTTCTATCCTCCGCAGGCACCAAAAATGCTGCATCACAACGATCACACATTTCACCGCTACCAACGAAATTAATATAGCCTCCACTTATTTCCGGATGCATTGTCCCACACCGTCCAGGACGGCTTTCGACTCGACCAACGATCAGATCGTCCGGTCCAATATAGATTGGCATTTTCTCAGCCATATTTTTCAGAGCCAACGCATAGCGGATCTCTAATGGCTTGTCTTCTGTCTCCTTCATAGACTCTGTAAAATATTTTGCGCGGTCGGTGCACAACATGATCGGTGTTTTGCGGATTTCGTCCAAACGCTTGAACGTTCTCTGTCTATCTTCCGATACGTCATTCAAAATACCATTCTCCAACCATTCTTCCTGTGGACTCAAAAATTGTCTATCACAACATCCCATAATGAAATACCTCCTTAAAAATATTTTGCGCTTTTCAGCTCCTATAATTTTATATTATGGCTTTTATTCCTGTTTGTGAAATGCTTCCTATATCATATCGTCAAAAGCGCCTATGCAGTATTTCTATAGCAAACCGCCATACGTTTTTTTCATATTCCAACCAGATCTCATAATGCATCTTGCATTTATCATTTAGGACTTTATGCCGTAAAATAAAAAATATAGCGAGCTACATTTATTTTCGAGGAGGCGTCATTTATGAAAGCAGACAAAGGATTAATTTTCAACATTCAAAAATACTCCGTCCATGATGGCCCAGGTATTAGGACATTGATTTTCTTCAAAGGTTGTCCTTTAGCGTGTAAATGGTGTTCGAATCCAGAAGGTATTGTGCCAGCACCAGAGATTTTTTACAAAAAAGAGCGGTGTATCACCGTAGAAAAATGCGGTCTTTGTGTACAATATTGTCCAGAAAGCGCTATTATTACAGGCCCAGACGGACATGCTTCGATTATTCGAGCAAACTGCACGAATTGTCTTCAATGTGTGGCTGCCTGCCCCGCACAAGCAATAGAAACCATGGGGGGATGGATGACTGTTGACGAAATCCTCAAAGAAGTGACTGCTGATGAAAGCTTTTACAAACGTTCTCACGGCGGCATGACACTGAGCGGCGGCGAACCACTTTTGCAAGCAGATTTTGTTGTAAAGTTATTGCAGCAAGCCAAAAATGATGGCCTGGAAACGGCTATCGAAACAACGGGCTGTGTGCCATGGGAAAAAGCAAAACCCATTTTCTCGCTGCTCGATTATATTCACATGGATATCAAGACCATGAATCCCGAAAAACATCTTCAAAATACCGGCCGTGACAATCGGTTGATCTTGGAAAATTTCGCGAAATTATGTGACGAATTTCCTGATAAACCAATTATTGCACGAACGCCGATCATCCCACAATTTAATGATACTGCGGAGGAATTGCAATCCATCATAGATTTCATTAACGACGTTGGCAAAAATGCGTCGCAGTTGCGTTATGAGCTCCTACCTTTCCACAACTTTGGCAGCAGCAAATATGATTATCTCGGCAAATCCTATGGCTTAACGCATCAGAAAAATATGGACAAAGATTTTGCAAGATTGCTGCGTGCTCAACTAAAATCCGCTATTCCTATTCTTGAGATTCGTTAAGGTCTGTAAAATTCTTCACCTCTAAAAATTGCTCACAATAAAAGACCAGTTTCATGAAATCACGCCGACCTCATGAAACTGGTCTTTTCATTAATTTTGGCTTATCCCAAACGCTTCCGCGCCTGCTCGAGGTTGCGGGCGGTGGTGTGCCAGCCGTCGTTTTTGCCGAAGCTGCGCTCTATTTCTGGGAGGGCAGCTTCGAAATACTGCGCGGCCTGGCGGTACTCGCCGCGCAGATAGCTGAGCTGGCCTGCGGCTGCGAGGGCTGCGCCGTAGTGGGCGTCGCGGGGTTCTGGTCCGCGCTCGAAGAGGGCGAGGGCTTTTTCGATCTCGCGCGCTGCTTCGTCGAGACGCTGCAGGGCGATGAGCGAGAGCGCGAGGTTGGAATGGGTTGTCGCGATCTCGGCGTCCACGCCGGGAAGCGGAGCGAGAAGGACGAGCGCACGCTCATAATGCGGCACGGCTTCGGCGTGGCGTCCCTGCGCCTGATAAACCTGGCTCATATTATTGAGCAGGCTCGCAAAGGCATAGCCCTGCTCTCCATTTTTCTCGAGGATCTGCAGCGCATCCTCGTAGAGCATGGCGGCGTGCGAAAGATCACCGGCGGCACGATAAGCAGTCGCGGCATTGACAAGGGTGGTAGCGCAGGCGGGCGTACCCGCAAGGCCCATTTCTGCGACGAGACCCATGGCGAGCGCGGCCATCTTGAGGGAATCTTCGCTGCGGCTGATGCTGCGATAATAACCGACGAGCTCGTTTAAGAGCGTGAGCCGCGCGGCCTTGTCCCCTTCCTGCTGGGCCTGCGCCAGCTGCGCGAGCAAAAATGGCTCCACATCGTTTAATTGCTTGGCGGCAAAAAGTCCGTCGAGGGTTGCGAGTGTTTGGTGGATATCCATGATGATCTCCTTCCTTCGGTGTGTTTCTGCTATGAGCATACCACAGCGCCGGCCAGAAAAAAACATCTCTACCGGAGAATGCTCTGGCAGAGATGCGTTGATGAATTGTTTTACGCTGGAGCGAGGGCTTTGTCGCCAACGCCAAGGTCGAGGCTGACGGCGTGGTGCTCGTCGGCCTGATCGGCGAGGTCCATACAAGCAGAACCGATGGATTCGAGATTCTGCAGGAGTTCGCCGTATGGCGCGGTGAGATCGGCGTCGCATTTGCCCTTGCGGACACGCTTCATGTGTTCCTTGAACATGCCGCTGCGCAGATCGAAGATATCGGCGCGCAGGATCTCCAGGCGCTTGCGGTCGACTTCAACATCGCCGACGAGACCGATGATGGCGGTTTCGTACATGTCGATGAGATTTTGCATGAAGAGGCGAATGTCGCCCATGGCGATCTTAGAGTAATTGTTCTTTTCGCCGCTCTGCACGTTGTAGATATTCTCGCTGATGTCGTGCAGATAATCGCTGATGCGGTCGAGGTTGTCGATGATGAAGATCATGCTCGACGTACGTTCAGCCTGACGCTCGTCCACTTTACCAGCGGAGAGAATCGCCGAGAGATAGCTCTGAATCTGACTGTTCAGCGATTTGACCTCGTCGGTGGCGCTTATCATCTGCTCGCAAACGTCTTTCATTTCTTTCTCGCCAGAATTGCTCATTCTGTAGAGCATACCGCGCACGAGATCGGTGACGCGGATGGTTTCGTTGGACGCAAGCTCGATGGCAGCCACTGGCTGGTTGAGCACGCGGCGATCGAGGAAGCGTGGTTCGGAAATGGCGCGGGTAGCGGTGGCGCCTTCCTTGTCCGGCAGAAGTTTACAAACGATCTTCACCATCAGGAAGAGCAGTGGCGTCCAAATGAGCGTCATGATGACGTTAAAGCCGGTGTGGGCGTTGGCGATCTGGCGCGAGATGACTTCGATCTCCGGCCCTTTTGGTGAGATCAGTTCAATGATATGCGCGTATGGCACAATAAACCAGATAAAGATCAGCGAGCCGCTGATGTTGAAAATGCTGTGTGCGAGCGCGGTACGCTTGGCGTTGAGGCTGAGCCCGACGGAAGCGATCAGCGCGGTGATGGTGGTCCCGATGTTGTCGCCGAAAAGCACTGGCAGGGCGCCGACAAGGCCGATGAGACTGCCGCCGTCAGGGCCGGCTGTGGAGGCAACATTCTGGAGCACAGCGATGGTGGCGCTGGAACTCTGAACGAGCAGCGTCATGCCAAGACCGGTGAGGAGCCCGAGGATCGGCACATCGGCCACCTGCTGGATGGCGCTGGCGAAAACCGGACTCGTTGCCAGCGGTTTCATGACAGAGCCCATGATCTCGATCCCGTCAAAGAGCAGACCGAAGCCAAAGATGGTGGCACCGAGGTCCTTGATCTTTTCCTTCTTGGCAAAGAAATAGAGCAGGAAACCGACGATGATGATAAGATAGATATAATCGCTGAGATTAAAGGCAATCAGCTGCGCGGTCATCGTCGTCCCGATGTTTGCACCAAAGATGATAGAAATGGCCTGTGGCAGCGACATCAGCCCAGCGCTGACGAAGCCGATGGCCATAACGGTCGTTGCCGAGCTGGACTGCAGCACGGCCGTGACCAGCGCGCCAGAGAGCACCCCGAGCACAGGATTTTTCGTGAGCATGCCGAGGATCGTGCGCATGCGTTCGCCGGCGACTTTCTGCAGGCTGTCGCTCATGAGATTCATCCCATAAAGGAAGATCGCGAGCCCTCCGAACAGCCCAAAAATAATTTGTAGCGTCTCATTCATGATCGATTACGTCCACCCTTTCAGTTTAACAGAGCGCTTACATTTTCTTAACAATGATAGGATAGCACGCCCACGGCGGACAGTGCAACCGTGTTTCGGTAAACTCTTTGTTAAATCTATGTAAAGAAAATCGCCCATCAGTGATAAACCGCGTGCTGACGCGTGCCGACCACCGACGGGCGTTGTTATCAAGTGTCTTTATCGTTTTACAAAGCGCTGGCGCAGCACCTTGAGCACAAAGCGCGGCAGCGCCAGTGCGCGTTTCCAGCGCTTGCGGTCGCTGGCGATGCGATAGAGCCATTCCAGCTTGAGCCGGATGAAGATCTCCGGCGCGCGCTCCACACGACCGGAGAGCACATCGAAGCTGCCGCCGACGCCGATGCCGACGCTGACGCCACATTCTGCAAGGTGTTCATCGATGAACTGCTCCTGATACGGCGAGCCCATGCCGACGAGGAGAATATCCGGCTTGGTCGCTTTGATATCAGCGAGCACCGCTGCTGGCCCTTCCTTTTTGAAATAGCCGTGATGCGTGCCGACGATCCTGACGCCAGGATAAGCGGCACGCATTTTTTCCGCCGCTTCGTCGACAACGCCCGGCGCTGCACCGAGGAAATAGAGCGAAAGTCCGCGCGCTGCGCTCTCGCGGCAGAGCGCTTCTGCCAGTTCGATCCCGGTCACGCGCGCCGGAAACGGCGTGCCGAGGATGCGCCCAGCCAGGAGCACCCCCTGACCGTCCGCAGTCACCAGCGCAGCGCGACGGATCAACGCGTGCAGCGCAGGCGTGCGCGTTGCGTTATCGAGGATCTCAGGATTGGCCGTCACCACCTGATGCGCGCCTCCCTCGCGCACAAAGCCGGTAATAATATCCAGCGCCTGCGCTTCTGTCACAGCGTCGATACCGACGCCCAATACATCGTGTCTCATGGTTCATTCTCCTTTTTCGCTTTTACAAATCGTTGTTTTGAACTTTTCGGTTTCTCCGGCAAAGTCATCTTCAACTTTCCGGATGTTAAGAGCGGCTTAATCAAATTGGACATAGTATACGTCCGCGATTTTCCTGTAAATGCAACAAGCTCTGCACGTGACCTTGGCACCGTGCAAAAATCTAAAATCGCATTTTCAGAAGTTGAATTCTCTCGAAAAATCGTATTTTTCATTGTGACTTTAAATTCCCCATGCCGCACTTCAAAAACAGGCATGGACATTCCGGCGTGCATACATTCTGTACGCATCGTCGGAATGCCGGAATAGCGATTTTCTGTTACCTTTAGCAATTCAAGGATATTTGCCAGAATCACATTGCGCGTCTCTGGTCGCGCTTTCCCCAATGAATCAATCGGAATCTTTCCATATAAGCCACCCGGATTGGCAATTTCAATGCGATCCCTGTACATTTCGATCTGAATAGGTCGACTGTCTGTGTAAACGCTATAATCGCGATGCACCATCGCATTCAAAATCGCTTCACGGATTGCCTTCACCGGATATTCTGGCTGATCTGCACGGCGTCCGCTGTCATCAATAATCGTTTTTGTCCGGCTATTGCGCATGACAAATTCAACGGCTTCCTCCAGCATATCTGGAATAGGGCCGGTGATGCGTTTATTATCAATAAACCGTTCGCCAACGTCTCCTACATCTCCCATTTCTGTGCCCGGAAGCGATACTGCCGTAATGCACAGCTGCGGAAAATACGCCTGCGGATATTTCGAGAAAACCATCACGCCAGCCAACGAAGGCACGCCGTCCACGGTAACGCCCATCAATTCCAGGATTTCCTGATCTGACACGTTTTCCGCCAAATTTTTTCGTTCCCGCTTCACCATCGCCAAATAATTTTCCAACCGTTCCGCATCAAACAACGTCATCCGAGCATGATCAACCGGGCGCAGATCATCTTTGATTCTCTTGCGAAAAGCCTCGTAGCTGTAAATCTCATATTCACTCATAAGCTCATCTGATTCTCCCACGCGGATATAAGAGCCCTTAATGCGGCCAACGCCTTTGTAAAAAACCGGACGTACCGCCAGATCAGCGCCAGGAATTTCAGCAGCCACAACAACCTTTCCCTGCAGCTCGGTGATCGTGAACAACGCGCGTACTGGCGGCTCCATCTGCTTGCACTGCTCAGTGACCCGTTTTTGCAGGTCCTGTGAATCATAGACACCCGTCACCGCATAATCGTCACGTTCATCAATGCCAAAAACGATAATGCCACCATCATCCTGATTTGAAAAAGACGACAACGTGTCATACAGCCGTGTCGGACAGCCTTTGGTTGCAGCCTTTAATTCGATCGTTTGTGTTTCTGTTTTTCTGGCTTGGATGTCTGCCACCAATCGTTTGAGACTTTCCTCCTGCACAATCTTCCCTCCCTTGACGTTTTCTTCATTATAGATTCTCCATCTGACTTTGACAAGCAGTTTGACAATCAGAGGACAAAATTTGAAAAGTAAATATCAAATTTTGACAAGTCATTTCATAGTTTGACAACTACTTATCATTTTTACCAGCTATTTTTCCCTGCAAAGCAGTCAGCCATAAAAGTAGGGCATTGCGCAGACACAATGCCCTGTTTCTCCTTTTTAATAATAGCCACTCTCGTCTGTTCCGTCGCCATAATAGCCTCTCTCGGCTCCACTTTCATCGCTGTAGCTGCCGTCGATGATGGTGCCATATTTCATGAACTGGATCGTTTCATCGACGCTCTGGTCATCGAGGATGACGTAGCTGATGCCGTTAATATACGGTGTGTCGTAGGTAAAATGCTGCACTTCCAGCGCGTCGCCGCTCATGCCGATGAAATCCCAGCCCAGCTTCAAGATATCGAGGATCGACATGTCGGTGTCGATCTCCCGCTGCACTGTCCACAGCGTCATGGCTGCGCGCCACGGCGTGAGATGGCGCACTTTTTCGCTGAGCGCCTGCATGAATTCGCTCTGACGCTCCATACGACCGATATCGCCGGTGCCGTCGCCGCGCCAGCGCACAAACGCCAGCGCATCGTGGCCGTCGAGCTTTTGCTCGCCGGCTTTGAGATCGATGCCTTCTTCTGGCAGATACATATCCTCTTCAACGTTGATGCGGATGCCGCCCATGGCGTCGATGATGTCTGCAAAGCTTTCAAAATTGATCAGCACGGTGTGATCCACCGGATTGTCAACGAGATTTTCCACTGTTTCCTGAAGCAGCTCCACGCCGCCGTAGGCCAGCGACGCGTTGATCTTGTCCTCGCCAACGCCAGGGATTTCCACCAGCGAATCGCGCGGAATGCTGACCATTTCGATCTTGCGATCCACCGGACGCAGCGCCGCATACATGATCGTGTCGCTGCGGGACGCTTCATCGGCGCGCTGGTCTGTGCCGGCCAGGAGCAGATAAACGTTGGATTTTTCCCG
>ERZ1034984.700-NODE-700-length-36272-cov-289.464754_pt1 | contig 36272 bp, 60 predicted proteins | sample MGYA00520589_ERZ1034984 | MGnify/ENA primary metagenome ERZ1034984 (study PRJEB33766, sample SAMN09781790) | gut metagenome | biome: gut microbiome | host: Homo sapiens | place: Madagascar | study: EMG produced TPA metagenomics assembly of the PRJNA485056 data... | reverse complement strand
TTTTTATTTTTTTCTTTTATATCTTTACTTGATATATCTTTATTTAATTGCGTTGGATTTTCCGGCGACGGTTTTTCCGGCGACGGTTTTTCCGACGACGGTTTTTCCGTTGTCGGAAAATCCAACAACGGTGCCCCGGACTCTTCCGGGGATGTTTCTTGAGTGTCCGTATCCGGTGGACAGGGAATTTCCCGGATCACATATTCGTTCCCGGCGAATTTGCCGCCCTTGTCCTGGGTCTGTCTGCGCTGGATGTATCCGGCCTGTTCCAGCTCCTGCACCGCCGCCCGGATCGCGTCCTTGCTTTCCCGGTTGATCTCCGCCAGGCCGGACAGGGTATAGTCCCAATCCTCCGGCAGGCTTAACATCTGGGACAGTAAACCCTTAGCTTTCAGGCTAAGGGCGTGGTTGCGTAGGTGGTGGTTTGCCATGACTGTGTAATCATTGGTCTTTTCGACGCGAAAAACCGCCATAATTACCCCCCCATTTTTGATTTTGGAGCAGCCGACGGGAATCGAACCCGCGCCCCCAGCTTGGGAAGCTGGTGCCCTGCCATTAGGCTACGGCTGCATATACCTAGGTGCGGTCTGTCCCGCCGTCATGCGTCACAGCCTTTTCCGCATTGCCACCGCGTTCACCCTGGCGGAGGGTGGCTAAGTTTGTCGGAACTAGCCAAAAAAACGGAGCGTTCCTAGGTCAAGTCAGGGATCGCGGTCACGCACAATTACACCCCTTGGTAGCGGGATTCCGCCCGCCGCGGCCCCGTCTTTCCGGGGTGCCGTGGATAAGTTAGGAGGCATATCCATTGGATTGGCGCAGAACAGCAATGCGCCTGGAGGGCAGCCCGGGAATCGAACCCGGGACGGCACGCTGGTGCTGCGTGTGCCGATGCGTCCGGCTCCGCCCATATGGGGCGGCCCCGCCCTACGGAAAGCGGGACCGCCTATAAAATTGTCACCGCCTAGCCCCTACGATCAATTTCCGGGTGGTCGTGCCTTTTACCCGGGGATGGATACCCGGCACCCAGAGCTATAAAACGGGGGCGATCAACTTGTCGCGGTGCCCGAGAACGGGCAAAAAGTAAGTCCGGGGCGCGGGAGCCGGGATTTGAACCCGGCTTCAGGCGGCTGAGAGGCTGAAAGCACAGGCCGCACATGGCAGGGGTTACCATTGGCCGCCGCGTTTGCCGAAAGAGGGTGAAGATCGGCACCAGACCCCGCACCCCGGATGGGATGCCGCGTATTACGCCACACGGCTCAGGGGCGTTTCTCGACGACCGCCGTTTCTCCGGTGGAGCGATGGCGGATGAGAATGGTGTAGTTCAGCCCCCGGATGACGGTGTAGTCGTCCGGGTTGTAACCGGCACGGCGGATATAGGCCACCTGGGCCTTACTTGGTGTTGCGTTTTTCTGCATCTTGCTCCTCCGGGATCTGCTGATCCCAACAGGCCTTGCAGGTGGAGGCGCAGGGGAAATTGACTCCCGTGGTCGGCAACCCCACCGGGCAGCTGAAGATATGCACCAGGGAGTTGTCCCTGTCTGGGTGGAGCTGCTTATACTTTTCCCGGTACGTCATTCAGCAGTCCCTCCAGATATTCCACATACGCCAGCGCGTCGCTGGCCATCAGCTGCACGCAGTTGCCTTCACGGCGGTAGCCGCAATCCAGGCACAGCCCCGCTCCGGCGCAGGCGCGCAGATTTTTCTTGACTTCCTCCCGGTTCACCGGGCAGGAATCAGCTTTCTTCAGCATCTTGTTTCTCCTTCCGGGTACGGTCGAACTTGACCATGTCCGAGTCGCCTCCGGACAGAACCAGATACGCCGTGACCAGAGCCTTTTCGTGCAATGCCTGCGTTGCCGGGCTGTCTCCACTGATGCCGTGCATGACGCTGATAATGATCGCCGCCAGGTCGGCAATAATCTCCTTAGTGCTGCCCTTGACTTCATTGACGACCTTCCCGCCGCTGGATGTTGATTTAATCATACATACCCTCCAACGCGGCCGTTGCGATCAGAAGATCATCCAGATACCGCAGAGCAGCCCGTGCCTCCAGTAACACGTCCAAGATATCCTGCCGGTCGGCGTACTCGATCAGCCCCTCGGAGACTGCCCCCAGATTTGCCTGCACCCATTCTTTGGCCTGCTTGCGGGTGGCTCGGACACCCCCGATGTTGGCCGTTGCGTACTGCGCATTCTCGCCGTCGCTTTCGCTGGGCTTGATTTCGTCGTTACTCATGTTTTTCTCCTTCCTGGGCGGGGATGGCCGCCGGGCGGAACAGCTCCGGGTGGCTCTGCGCCCAGGCCTTGGCGACCACCGCCAGAGCCCGGTCGATTTGTTCCTGGGTGTACTCCGGCGCGGAAATCAGCCGCCCGGTTTTCCGATCTACGACAATAGGCATCCTCGCCCAACTCCTTTCCGCGGTTAACCCGCCTTCTGTTCGGCTATCCTCCAAGCCATCTTGGCGCCAGCCACAAAAATATTTAGTGCGTCAAGCATTGCGATCCATTCCGACTCCGGAACCTCTTCAAGTTCTTTTCGCAATCGCTCCAACGCTTCTTGGCCTTTTGCGTTGTCCATTTTGTCACCTCCCTGGATATTGGATATCTATAAGATAACATAGACTTTCTATTTTGTCAAGCCCTTTTATTGATTTCCAATAAAAATTATTGACAATATATCAAGTCCGTGATATACTGGCTTCGTTAGGAGGTGATGATGTGGAGACGATCAACGATAGAATCCGAATGGTCTTAAAGGATAGCGGGTTAACGATGGCCGAATTCGGAAGGAAAATCAACGTTTCGCAACCGACAGTGTCAACGATTTGCTCCGGCAAGTCGAACCCCAGCGAGCGAACCATTATCGACATTTGCGAAAAATTCAAAATTTGCGAGGACTGGCTTCGCTATGGCACCGGGCCGAAGATGAAAGATGTAACGACCGAAGAAGAGTTGCAAGAGTTTTTCTCTGGTGTCCTTGCAATGGATTCGCCGAGCAGTAAAGCGTTTATCGCTGCGTTAAGCTCGCTCCCCCCGAATTTTTGGGGAGCCGTTGCGGACTTTGCCCAGGAGTATGTAAAAAAACTCAAAGAACAAGAAAACGACGAAAAAACGGAGTAACCGCAAGGCTACTCCGTTTTTCTACTTGACGTTTCGCCGTTCCCCGTGTTAAGATTGGCAAAAGGGGCGGAGATCGATGAAGAGAATTAAACATTTTCTGGGCTACGTCTTGGGGACGATGGTTCCGGTGCTGCTGGAAGGTGCGGTGTTTTTCACAATCCGGGATGCTGCACAATTGTCTGGGCTTGCGCTTGCCGCGCTGGCCGTCATTTTTGTTCTGATTATCCTTGCAACGGTCGGTTTTGCAGCATTACTGTACTGGGCAGACGCGAACCCTGTGCCGGAGCCTGACAACGGGGCGGAGCCACGGCAGGAACCCACTAATATTGACATCAGCCCCCGGGCGCAAGCCGCCTATCGGGAATTGGTCAAAGAACAGCAGGCTAAAAACCTGATTGACTCCTTCAGCACCAAGGTCAAGGGCGTTACTTTTGACAACGACGACGGCAGCAGCCGCCAGGATATCCTATCCAACTGCTACGCCGGGATGCACGTTGACATCCGGCGATACTCCTTCATGGGGCGACCTGCTTTTGGGGTGTATACCTGCTACGGGATGATTGGCAACATCCCCGCGGACATCGCCGAAAGTTTTGACCATACCTACGGGCGCAATGCTTATATGGTCGGAAAGATCGGGGAAATTCGGGGCGGTTTTGACGGCCTGAGTTATGGGTGCGTGCTGGATATCGATGTCTGGCGGGGCGCAAGAAAATAAAAAGGGTTGACATTTGTCAACCCTTTTCTTTCTTTTCACCGGTGTCATAGTTGACACCGGTTCTGGCTGAAAGCTTCCGCGCTACCTTGCCGATAAAACCGCAGATAAACGATGTCTTGTCATCCGGAAGAGCCATCAATATCCGCGCCGCCCGATCTACCATTGCCTGTTTGTCCATGTAAGTACCTCCTGTTTTTTTGATTTGATTTTATGCCAAAATTATCGGAAAATCGCACAAAATTTGTCGAACGATATTTACATTCCGCTTTTTTTGTGCTACTGTAAAAAATAATAATTGCTTGCCGCCAATATATCGGATTTTTAGGGGGCGGGCAATATGCAATCGTGCACCAGTTGTATGCAATTGCGCAACAAAGGGGATGCTTATATGCAACAGGTTGACCGAATACGCATGATTGATGACAGACGGCAAAAACAGGGGTTAAGCTATCGACAGCTGGCCGACATGGCCGGTGTATCCTACACCACGGTGTACCGTGCCATTTCCGGACGATGCTGCCCGGAAGCGGCAACGCTGGAAATGCTGGAGTCTGCCCTGGGTATCGTGGACGGGGTGGACGTGATCCATGCCCGCCGGGGCAAGACTTTCCGCCCATGGCGGAGCGGTATATCCACGCCCAGGAAAACCGGCTCGCCCGCCTACGATATCACTACAATATGCTCTTCCGCACCTACACCCGGTGGATGGTTGTGCTTTTTGCCGCCAATATGGGTCTGGTGCTGCTGCTCTGCGGGGTAATTGCCCACAAGGAGCGGGGCTGGCTCCGGCATTGATAAAAATAGCTTCCGGTGTCAATATTGACACCGGAAGGGAAGAGGGGGTAATATTATGCAGCGGCAGCACGGGGCGTATATCTACGCCCGGTACAGCACGGAAAACCAGGACGCGGACAGCATTGACGTACAGGTGGGCAAATGCACCCAATATTGCAGCCAGCGGGGTCTGCCCATCCTGGGGGTTTTTGCCGACGAGGCCGTCAGCGGAATGAAGGAAAGCCGCCCCCGGTTTGATGCCATGATGGCTCAGCTCGGAATGGGGCTTGCGGATACGGTGGTTTGCTACGACCAGTCCCGGCTTTTCCGGAAAATGACGGCCTGGTTCGACCTGCGGGAAAAGCTGTCCGTGATGGGCGTGGCCGTCATCAGCGTCACCCAGCCCATGGTGGGCGGCGACCTTCGGGATCCGACCATTTTTTTGACGGAAGGCGGCATGGCGCTTTTCAATCAGGTCTGGGTCTTCCAGTCCCGGCAGAAGGTTATGGAAAAAATGCAGCACATGGCACGCAATGGCCAGCACACCGGCGGCAAGCCTCCCCTGGGCTATCAGGTGGTGGAGCTGGGCGGCGTGAAAAAGTTGGCGATTCTCCAGCCGGAGGCGGAAACCGTCAAGCGGATTTTTGCGGAATATGATAGCGGTCGGTCATATCACGATATCATCGCCGGGCTGAACCGGGACGGCATCAAAACCAAACGGGGAAACCCCTTCGGCACGAATTCCCTCCACGACCTGCTGAAAAATGAAAAATACATCGGTACGCTGGTCTATGGGGCATCGCCCTACCGCGCAGACGGCACCCGGAACACCCACGCCAAAGACGGGGAGAATATAATCCGGGTGGAGGATGCCATCCCGGCCATTATCGACAAGGATCAATTCGCCCGGGTTCAGGCCCGGATGGCGGAAAACAAGCGGGTTCAGGGTGGCCGTCCCGCAACCCGACGGGAGTACCCCCTGAAGGGAAAGGTGTTCTGCGGCTACTGCAAGTCCGCTATGTCCGTGTCCATCTCCCGCAAAAGCTACACCTACTACAAGTGTGGGGCAAAAAAGCGGCAGCATAGCTGTGCCGCCGGGAATGTGTCCGTGGATGCCCTGGAGCAGACCGTGGCCGAAAATGTCCGGCTGGTGCTGGGGCAGAAGGGAAGCATTGACAAGCTGATCGCCGTGCTGCGGCAGCAGCGGACGGTGATCCAGGATAACGCCCTGGCCCAGCTGAAAGCGTTGATCTCTCGCCGGGAAGAGCTGCGCCGGAAGCTGGACAACGCCGCTGACCTGGTGCTGGATGGCCGGGGATCTAAAACACTGATCGCCCGGATGACGGACATGGAGCGGGAGCAGGAGCAGCTGGACGCCAAAATGGCCGCCCTGAAACGTGCCGTGGATGCCTCGGCGGTGCCAGAGCAGACCCTCCGGCGCTACGCCCAGATGATGGCCGACGGCAGCGTTGACAATCTCGCCCCCTACCTGGCCATCGTGTGCCGGGTGGAGGTCTACGGCGATAAGGTCGTGATCTGGACGATCCTGGACGACGACCCCACCGCCCCAAAGGATTTTAATGCCCCGGGTGTACAAATAACTCTGGGTACACCTTCTGGCGTACCAATGGTTTTTGTCACTGCGGATTTGCTCCGGATTGTGGCGACGAAGCAAAGCACCTCCTGATATCGGGAGGTGCTTTGCTTTGTTTAGTCGGGTGTCAGTCGTCGCCCTCCGTCCACAGGATCCCGTCAATGTCGCTGTCAAACTTGCCAGCGGCCAGCCAGGCGGAAAGCTCGTCCGGCCACAACGGATTCCAGGCGATTTCCCCGATCTCCCCGGGGTGGGAGGGGGTGGAACGTCTGGGCTACAGGCGTAACCATAGACCGGCCGTCGCGTATCGTATATTCGATGTCGCAGGCAAGTGTATATTCTACGCCGTCAACGGTGACTTTCATTCCGGCAGTGCCGGGAATGGTATAATCCGCCGGGTAATGGATATCGGAAAGGACGCTGTGACGGTCTTCCGGATCATCGTTTGGGTCATTGTCATCAACGCCGCACATGTACTCGTCGATCATGCGCAAGGCTTCCCAATGCTCCAGGGCGGACATAACCCGATCTTCCCCGTGCTGGATACCGAAACCGGATTGCAGGATATCCCAGATGACACGCCGCGGAATATCCCATGTGCGGGAGGTATCCCGCACAAATTGTTTCGTTGTTACAGATTCATTTTTCTGCATTTCCTTTGCCCTCCGTCTATGTGGGCTGCTGCCAGTTGCTTACAAAAAAGCAGCAGCTGCCTGTTCTTTTCTTTTCTATCCGTCTATGGCTATGTTACCATTTCCGCGGGGTGTTGCGGTATGTTTTTAATCAGTATCCCCAGTATTCTTCCCACAGCCGATTAGCTGTGGCATCAAACCACTCGGCGAATTCGGAATCGTCCATCCCAACATCCAGGTCGATCGGGCCTATCACCTCAGAACACTCCGGAACCCAGGTTAGCCCGAGTTTCGAAATCTCAGAAGCCAATTTCTCGACAAACGCGTCTCTGTCGGATTCATTCTGAAACTCCTGGTTGATTTGATCGTCCAAACCATATTCAGCGGATTTGTAATGTACTGTGTAAGTCATATAAGTTCCCCTTCTCCCCGTTTGGCCGGTGGGACAGCCTTCATTTTTCGGATTTTATGTTATCATTTTCGCGTGGGGAATGCAACTGTTTTATGATTCCGTGGGGCTTCCGGGCATTTGAATTATTCTCCAGTCCTCTTTCCTTTTCTGCTCTGCCAGAACCCGCTCTAGCGGTTCCTTTTCCGCGCATACAGCGTACTGTTTCCAACGGAACCCCTGAAAACAGCGGTTCTTTGTCAACGCCTCGCGCGGAATATAAAGTTGCTTGTATTCAAGCACATACATGGTGCTATCTCCTTTCAATGGGGCGGGGCTTGCGCCCCGCTTATGCGGTCAGGCCGGTTTCGATTGCCCGGAGGGCTTGCAAGTGCTGCTCGGTGTTCCGGGCGTACCAGCATTGTTTCTTGCTATGCCAGCGATAACCGGCGGCTTTCAGGGCGGTGCGGGTAGCCTCGGCGGGCTTGCCGGGGAAATAAACCTCTACGCCGTCAAACTCAGGGACGAAAACCACCCGGAGGGAATCGGCTTTCTTTTCTTCCGGCTTTGGCTCCTTGGGGTTGGCGATCCGGGCGGTTCTGGGGACAAACTGGGTGTGTCCCGTATTACAGCCGAAATAATAGAAATTAACATCGAAATAATCCTGCATCCCGTCACAGTCGCTATAGTTGAAAGAATTTACATAACCGTCTACCGCTTCCACGGCGGCCTGAATCTGCTCGGAAAGCACCCGGTAAAAGCTGCCTTTGGTTTCCCAAATCCGCTCGAACTCGGCCTTTAATTCGGGGTCTCTCCAGCTGTCCAGGGTGAAAACACTGTTGCGGGTGGCCTTGCGAATGACGGTGTGCTTTTCTTCCTCGGTCAGCTCCTCAAAGTCCTTATAGACCTTACAGGGGGCTTCCTTCAGGTCAACGTGAAGCTCCTGACACATGGAGGCGTAGGAGGTGCGGACGCTGAATTTATAGGTGGGAAACTGCTCCTTGATGAACTGCCGGACAAGCTGGGCGATCTCCTTTAAGCTGCGGGCGGAATCGTAGTTGCTGCCCTTCCAGCCGTTGGCGGTGTAAAACTCGCTGCGGGTGCTCTGGGCGGTCTCGGCGGTGGGGGTCTGGGCGGTGCGGTTATAGGCCAGCTTAAAGGCGGGGAAAACCGCGTCATATTCGGCGTTGATGGCCTTCATGGTGGCCTCGTCGCCGCCCCGGTCGGGGTGGTTGGCCATTGCCAGGCGGCGGTATTCTTTTTTCAGTTCGTCCAGGGTGGTGCAGGTGGTAAAGTATTTCATGGTGTGTTCCTCCAAATCTTTTTTTGTTGCGGTTTTGCTTTGTGCCTATATCATAGCATGAGTTAACTCACATGTCTAGTGGCAATATTGCACAAAAGTTAACTCATATTTTTGATGATTTTGTGAGTTTACTCATGGTGTGCAGTGTGATACTATAAATTCGAGGTGATACAATGAGCACACAAGCGGAAAAAAACGCAGTCCTTAAGTACCAGCGGGCACGGGACAACATCATGATCCGCCCGACCAAAGAAGAAGGCCAGCAGATACGCCAGGCGGCGGCGGACGCAGGCCAAAGCGTACAGCAGTACATTCTGGACACGCTGCGCAAGCGGCGGGAAGCCGAGGAAGCGTAAAAAATCCCCCAGGCCGGGAAGGTCTGGGGGATTGCTTTGCGGACATTGATTGGGGGTCAACAGCAGGGGCTACTCCCGCATGGCTTGAATCCTGGCCACGTCGGCGGCGGCCTGGATGTGCCGCTGGTGGAGGTAGTCGTAGATGGTCAGCATCTCGTCCGGCGGGGCACCGTGCTCCCGGCGGTACAGGTCGATCAGCTGGACAGTGCACTTATGCAGCATGGCCATGTGATCCATTTCCGCCGCCGAAAGTTTGGCGTACAGATCGGCCGCCGCCGGTGTCAAATCTGCAAACCGCAGGGCCTTTTCGGCGTATTTCCGGGCATCCCGGATCTCGTCGTCAATGTCGTCCTCCAGGGACTGGACGGCGTCCATCAACGGGCCCTTGTAGGTGGCCATGTCAGGCCTCCTTCAGCGCGTTGACGGCCAGGGCCGTCACGCTTGCCGCAGCGGAATCGGACACCCAGGCATAGATGTCGATGGGGTATACCACATTGACACAATTGCACCCGTCGGGGACGACCAGATACAGCAGATTGTCCAGGTTGATCTGGGTGCTGCCAACGGCCACGGGGATGGTCTTCAGGGTGGACGCCAGCGCCACCCCGTTATAATAGGCCTGGACGTTCAGCGTCCCGGCGGCGGTGACGGCGGCGGTCAGCTGGGCGGTCAGCCGGTACAGGCCGATGCGGGCAATGCCGATGTTGTTGGATCTGTCAACGATGGCCGGGCCGGTGGGCAGCCCGGCGGTTGCCCCCATGTTCAGGGGCGCGGGGGTGGTGGTCAGGGCCTGGGCTGCGAAATTATATTTCTGGGCGCAGGACTTTTTGCCGCAATTACATGCCATTTTACAAACTCCTTTCAAAATGCCCCCACAGCGGTTGCCGTGGGGGCTGCGCTGCTATAGCGTCATCGATTTTAGCAGTTGCCGCAGCAGCCGCAGAAGGGGGACGGCCCGGCATTGTAGGCAAGGCCGTTGGGATAACGGACGACACCGGCCATCCGGTTATCCATGCGCAGATCATTGATCTGATCCCGCAGTGCCTGGATGGTGTTTTCCTGGAGCAGGGCGCGGGTGGCAGCGCCCTCGGCCTTAATTGCCGTGGTGATGTCGCAGGTCTGCCGATCCATCTGGGCGCCCAGGTTGGCCACCGCCAGCCGGTTTTCGCAGCAGCAGTCGCCCAGCTGCCGGGACAGGTCGTTGCCGGTGCCCATGACGGTCTGGGTCAGGCCGCTCTGGCCCAGGGCAATATCCTTGCCCAGCTGGCCGATGCTGCCCTGCATGTCGTAGCCAAGGCCACAGATGCCATTGCCCAGGTTGGTCAGCCGGTCATTGATCTGGCCAAAATGCTGGCCGTACAGGATTTCCTGCTGGGTTGCCGCCGTGGCGTGCTGGCCATAATCGCCCTGATTACCGCCCCAGCCGCCCCGGAACATGACGAAAAACAGGAACAGGATCACCACCAGCAGCAGACCACCGCCGCCGAAGGTGCCGTTGTTGTCGCCCATAACAGCCCGCAGGTCGGATAAACTATAATCCATATGTTATACTCCTTTCAAAAGTTATAAATAAACCGTGTGCACCCGGATTATTTCAAAAATTGCAGGATGAATTTTGCATTTTCTTCCAGCTGCCGGAACTGCTCCCGGGTCATTTCCCCGGAAGACAGAAGCCTGTTGATTTCTGCCTGGGCTCTTTCGGGGGTTACGGTCTGGGCAAACTGCCGGAACTGCGTCACCAGTCCCATAATATCCTTTAGGCCGCCCAGGTTGCCAAAGCCGCCCTTAGACGGGTTCGGCCTGGACTGCTGGGGACTCAAAACGTCCAATAGTGGATTGCTGGCCATTGACTAACGCCTCCAGTCTGCTGATTCTTTCCTCCAGGCTGGCCTGCTGCTGCCGGTCGGCCTGTCGGGGGTCAAATTCGGAAAATTGAAAATATCGGGTGTTGATGATGCCCATCTGATCCGCCGCCCGAACGGCGAACACGTTGGCATTTTGGGTCATCACCCAGGCCGTCTGCCCGGGCATGACCGTGATCTGATCCACGTCGGCCACGTTGGGGACGCGGATCCAGTCCATACTTGTCTGCTGCGGCCGGAATTGCGGTTGGTAATTATTGGGCTGCGGATAGCCCCATTGATTGTTTTGCCATGCCATTTTTACCGCTCCTTTCTGCCCATATCGTATCAGATTGGGCGCAAAAATAGCGCACCATTAGTTGCCTAATAGTGCGCTATAAATGTACAAGTTACCGGGTCAGCTCCTCCCAGTCCATGGTATATTCCAGGGCATGGAGAATTACCGCAGCGACTTTCCGGGCCACCGATTGCTCCAGTACCGTCCGCCGCCGCCGGTCAATGGCCATGGTGGACTCCACCAGATCATCCTCCGCCCCGGCGTGAAGCATCCGAAAAAGCTGGGCCTCCTGGGCGGTCATGCCGCTCTGCCGGATGATGTAGTCAACGTGCATCTGGTTGCCGTTGCCGTAAAACCGTTCGCGGATCACTGGATTCATGTTTTCTCCCTCCGGCCGGCCTTACGGCTGGGTCAGGCGGCAGTGCCGCCGTCGATCCACTGCTTAAATACCTGATGCAGACCGGTGGATGCCAGGCCGGACAGCGCCCCGGACAGCAGCACGTCCGGGGTGAAGACGGCCCACTGGTTAATCCACAGGGCGCAGACAATGCCCACGATCACCACGGTGATGGGGATGATCCGGTTGCTGACGCTGGGCAGCAGGTGCTTGACGGCATAGCCGACGATCAGGCACACGGCCACAATGGTGGGGTTGACCCAGGTGTTAAGCATGGTGATGTTGTTGATGATTTCCATTTTTGTTTCCTCCTTGTATTATCGGTCGATTAGGTAGTCTTCCAATTCCTTTTTTGCGTCTTTCATCTGGGTTATGTTGTTGCCGTCAATGCCGTGGGCCAGCAGTGCCAACAGCGAGCGCTTTGTCATTTTGTCGCCCTCTGCCAGGGCATCCAGCCGCTTCTTGTCGTTTTCAAGGTACCCTTCGATTTTCGCCACTTTGCCTTCCAGCTTGGCTAACCGGTCATCTTGGGCGGCGTCCGGGGCGTGAATCGTGCGCCAAATGACAACAATTTTTTCCGCAGCGTTGACCAGCAGGATCACGGCGGCGGCCACGGCGGCAACAACTGCCCAGACTTCGGCAAACGTCATGTTTTCCATTTTTCACCTCCCCCTATTTCGTCCACCGGCTGTATTTGCCATTATCGATATGTACGCCCCAGTCATAGCGGCCTAGACCGCCCCGACCGGGCATCTTTTCCGCCTGCACCTGATCTGCGATCTCCTGCAACCGGGCAACGGAAATATTGCCGCCGATGGGAGCCAGGTCAATGGCCTGTCCGGTCAGATGCAGGCTATTCCACACGCCGCCCACGTTGGGGTCGGCGTTGTGCTGCTTGCAGCGCACGCCGGAGCTGACCTTCAGGGGCACACCGGCACGGCGGCGGATTTCGTCCGCCAGCCGCACGGTTTCTTCCACCGGTTCCGCCGGGAATCCATCACAGTATTTCCCGCCGCATTGGCAACGGAACTCTGCCCGCCGGAAGTACCGGATTTCGTCCCAGAAAGTCCCCGTCTCGGCGTTTTCCACTTTGGTGGGCGTGTACATTCTCCCCGCCGCAACTGCCGCCAGTAGGGCAGCCTGGGTCTCCTGACCTGGGTCTCCGTCCGCTTTCAGCCCCTCAGCGGCCTGGAAAAGCTTCACGGCCTGCTGGGTCTGGCTTCCGGTGATCCCGTCCGGTGCGCCCACCGGGTAGCCCAGGTAGGCCAGTAAGCATTGCACCTGCAAAACGTTCACCCGACCACCTCCTACCCGGCTGCGTCTTCCGCAGCCAGCGAATCTAACGCATCGTAGTACGCCTGTGCGAGGGCTTCCACCTCCGTGATGTCGTCTTCCGTCAGCAGCCCGCTGTCCAGGTGTGTGTATGCCTTATCCAGCCAAAATGCCACATCTCGTCCGGCGGTGATCTCTCGCTTGATGGAGCGCAGGGTCAGGTCATGCCGGGCTTTGCTTTTGATAGCCATATGCTTTCCCTCCTTAAGTAGCGGTCATGGACGCTACTGCGTCCTCCAACTTTTTGATTGCAATGTTTACGTCCCGCTGATAGTCCAGTTTCAACCCTGCGCCATCGCTCGCTTGCACCACGGTATCAGGTGCGTAAGCGGTAAGGGCTTTGTAAGCGGCGAGTTCGGCAGGGGTGAGCGGGGTTTCGATGGGGGTGGCGAGGATTGCATTCTGCTCAGTCAACGTTTTTGTGCCGTCGAAAGCCGCTTTATCCACCCTCTGCACCCGTACCCCTCTCTCCAAGTCCACCTCATCGCACAACCATTGCTGGCCTTGCGGGTCAGTGTAGTTGCCGCCAGATTGGACAGGGAGGCCGGGTAAGCCGTTGGGTGTGGGGAGCGTGAGGAGCTGTTCACGGTAGGGGGAGTAGGCGGTGGCGGTTGTGCCGAGTTCAAGCTGAACTTTTACGCCAGCGAGATTGTATGTTTGTCCTTCGGTGACAATAAAAACTATTCTGGCTGCCATATCAGACATTTTATCGGCGGTACTTAAATCAAGAACAACGTCCCATGTTTGTGATACAAGCTTCGCTTTTGGAGATGCGATGCTAGAGGATAAAATCACCACACCGGATGCAATAAATGGTTTGATGTCTAAATTGGCATAGCCAGAACTAGTTGCCGTTCCCGAAATTGATATTAACCCATCTTTTGCAGTAACCGTTATACCTCTAGCGGTTTTCGACCCGTCGTGGATATACAACAAGTTCTTCCCTGTCACCTTCACCACCACACTCCCGCCGTCCCCCGCGCTCACAACAGGCACAGGGTTATCGGGGCTGGGTGTGCCGTCCTGCGTACTCTTACCGTACACGCTCAGGCCGCACAGGGGCGCAGCGAAAGCATCATCAACGGCGATAGGATTCCCGATCTCTGTCCCAAGCAGGATATTCTGCCGGGCTTTATCTGCCGCATTGATGTTGGAACGGGCTTGCTCCTGCTGGGAACCGGTAAGGTTCTGCTCGGTGTACAACACTGCCGTTTCTGCCGCTTCCTGGGCTTCCTGGGCGGCTGTTTGGGCGGCCGTTGCGTTTTTTTGTGCGTCTTCTGCGGATTTCTGGGCTGCTGCCGCTGCTGCATCGGCGGCGGTGGTGTCACCGGGAGCACCCTTCAGGCTTTCCAGCCATTGGGTCTCCGTGCCATCAAATCCGGCATCCACGGCCAGCTGATAGGCGGATTTTCCATCCTGCCCCCGGAAATCCCCGGAGGCAATTCCGTCTTCCAGCTTCTTCAGCGTCTTGGCGGCATTGTCAGCGGATAGTCCCGCCTGGGTGGCACTGGCTCCCGCACTCCGGGCGGCTTCTGTTGCACTGGCCGCTGCATTTTTCGCCGCCTGGGCATCCTTGGCCACGGCCTGGGTGTACGGTTTCAGGGGTTCGTCCGGCACGGCTCCGGGTTCCGCCATGGATCGGGTGGTGTTGGTCTGATAGGTGACTGATTTTGCCACTTCGCCGTTTGCGCCGAGCCACTGTAGTTCTGCCTGACCCCGCCCGGGATAGGCCGTATCCAACCGGCTTACAATCCAATAGACTTTGTCTCCGTCTTCGGTGATCGGGACAAGATACGGTTTCTGGTCGTCAGCCCTTTGGTGTACCAGCTGCACAGCACCTTCTCCCCGCCGGATATTGGGCAGGACTACCCGTGTGACCAGCCCCTCGACCTGTTTTCCCAAATCGATGACCCCTGCCCTGGGCACCACATCATAGGTCACGACATCAGTCATAACGTTCCTCCTTCCCCATCATCAGGCCGATAAATCCGATGGATAGCCCCACCAGTATAGGCAGGGCCAGAACCAACAAACACAGCAGCTTAGCCAGCGTTTTCATGGTCACACCTCCGCATACAAGCTATACAGATTTATGCTGTTTTTCTGTTGCAAACAAAAGCCAATATACCAATCACCTGTAATATTTTCCACATCCAATTCCATTTTTTGTCTGCCTGTTTTCGTGCTAAGTTTTACTCTTTTAATGCCTTGGTTTGCAGCACTGGTATAGGCGTAATCCTTGTCGGCAGATAGTGCCAATCCAACGCCCTTGAAATTGGCGTAGTTTCCGCCATCAGTTACTGTGATGATGTCCACATCTGCAATTATCATTTTTGCGGCACTTATGTCAACCTTAGAGTCGCTAACGACACCGCTGCCGCCGGAAGGGTTATTCAGGCCAATGTATCCATCCGCAGGAGTTATCGTAACAGAGTATTGGGAAACCAATGGTGTACTATATCCGATGTCCGTAGGCACACCGTTTTTGACGATCCACCGGGCAACTCTGACAGTCTCCGTCTGTCCGCTGGTGGTCATGTCGGCTTCTGCGCTCCAGTCTCCCGCCGTGATCGTCCAGGTGCCCGCCTTGTTGACGGTGCACGCCCATGTGCCGCTGGTGTCCGGCGCGGTCAAGACAGTGCTGCCATTCGTGGCCTTGCAGGTCAGACCGGCAGGATAGGTGATGTTGATTGTGGCCGTGAAGTAGGTCAGATGCAGGTCGTAGTCCAGGGACACGATGGTGCTTCCCTTTGCGGTCTGGCCGTTCAGGGTGGCGACGGCCTCCCACTGGCCGCCGTCCAGCCCCTTAAAAAGTGCCTGCCCGCTGCTATCCGCAACGGCTGTCTTGGTTTTGCCACCGTAGGTCTGGGTCAGGGTTACCTGGGATCCTGGGTCAACATAGACCCGGATTTTTCCGCCGCCCTGGCCGCCACCGCCGAATCCGTACATAGGTACCATGTCTGTCATACATACACCTCCGCCACAATGTCAATGTTCATGTCGGGCTTATCGTCCAGGCAGGTGACGGTGATCTGATTCCCGCTGCGCTTGGTGTAGCTGATGCAGGCGCAGGCGTCGTGCATATCCGCGTTGGCGGACACATTCGTGTCGTAGGCCGGGTGGATCATCACCCGGCGGCCGTCGGTCAGACCGGTGACGGTCAGGGTCTGGGTGTAGGGACCAGCGCCCAGCCAGTCGTTTGCCAGCAGCGTCAGGGACACGTCCACGGTGTCCACATAGCCCTTGTTGGCCGCGTGGGCGGCCGCGGTTGGGGCGGGAAGCGCCAGAGCGCCGGTCATGGTGCCCCCGGTGGTGGCCACCGCCCCCACATCCCCGGCGGACAGAACGACGTTGCCGGTATGTCCGTTGACGGAGTTCACCGCGCCGGTGCCATCCACGCCCATCCGGACGGGGACGGCAAAGACAACAGGGTCGCCGCTGTTGTATCGCTGGGTCACCCGCGTCCACAAGTACGCGCCGCCTGCAATGGACGTCGGCACGGGGGACTGCCACCCGGAGCTAGGCGGTGTCGCGCCACTGGCAGATACCGCATAGCTGACCGTGCTGCTCAGCAGCTTAGCGGGGTCTCCGGTCTCGCCCTTTTCGCCGTCGGTGACGTCAAAATCCAGGTAGGTTTCATTGGCAAAATTGATCCGGTAGGTCTTCACCAGCCCGGAGGTGGAAATCAGTTCCACCTTTGCGACCCCGCCCAGACTATTGGCAATCTGGATAAGCCACTGTTTCAGCACGTCCGCAGACAGCTTCATAGCCTGGCCCAGGTGGTTCAGCGGAAACAGATCCGATCCCAAAATCTCGGGCACGGCGGGGAGTTGTGAAATCGGTAAGTCAGGCATTTTCCTGTGGCTCCTCTCTGGCGGCTGCTGCAAGTGCCTGGATGACAGACTGGATGGCAGCGGCGCACCCTACAAATTTATCCTGGTTGTCCAGGCCGGTGACGGCGATCCCGTCCATAGTGGCAAGGACTTTCCGCAGTGTGCGGACGTGGGCCTTGACGTTTGCGTTTTCCATGCTTACTCCTTCCCCAGGATCACGCGAATTGCCGCGCCTTCGATGCGAAGCCCCAGAAATTCCGTAAAACCTTCGGCCATATCGACTCCGCACCGAAGTTTTGAGGTTTCGGCAGGGTCAGTAAAAACAGAAACGACATCGACGACAGACATGCCAAGCAAACGGATATCTCCTTGCTTTGTCAAATCCGACAAATTGAAATAATCACATTGGTACATTTTCCCCGTTGCGGTTACCAGATTTTTCACAATGTTCCTCCTTGTGTTGTCAATTATACAGCCAAAGCTTATACTCTACGCCGCCGATGGTAACCGGCCTGGGATTTAAAGACTTTCCTGCGATAGTAAGCCCGTCCAAATCCATCTTGTAAATTCCCCGTCCGAAGGTCGAAAACAGATTTCTGATGGCGTCGCAATTGCTCAGGGTCGTATTTATGCCGGTATTGGTCTGGGTCGTAGAGATTGTTTTCTCCGTGACCCCGTCTCCGTCAAATGTTCCAGCGTCGTACCGTTCCCCGTCGTCGTCTTTTTGGACTCCGTACTCGATGTTCCCCGCCTGGACAGTGCCCCGGAAATAGCCATTTTCCGCGTACAGGTTGCCGTCGTAGGTCAGCTGTACGCCGGTGCTTTTCGGGCCGCACTGGATTCCCTCCGACCCGATAAAGATGCCATATCCGGGGTTCCCGTCTTGGTCTGCGTCTCCGTCCCAGGTCTGGTCCAGTGTGGACAAATTGCCGCCTGAAAGCGTAAAGTCGCCGATCACACCAGATGTCGCCCGAATAGTGCCGTTGACAAAGGCACCGTCCTTGTCGATGCCAAAAATCTTCGTGCTGCCGCTTCCTGCCGTCCAGCCGTCATATTGCAGCGACCACCAAAAATCCTCCGTGTTGCTCCCGTGGGTCTTTTCCACCCGGGCGGAAATCTCCTTTTCGGTAATCCGGAACTCTGACCGCATTTCCGCCACCAGCCGGGTGTATTTCCGATCTACGGGGGTCTTATGGGTCAGTTCGTGCTCCACCTCTTCCGGGGATGGGGCGGAAATGTCGCTGTAGATTCCGCCGCCCAGGGTGGTGATTTTGGAAAAAATCCCACTGTAGATGCCGCCGACGGAAACGGCATCGCCCAGCTCGGCGGACGGTTCCAGGGTGGTGTCGGTTGCCTGAAAGGGCTGATACCGCCGCCCCTTGATTTTCGCCAGAATCCGCTCCGCCTGCTCCTGGGTGCCCCAATCGCTGGTGATCTCCAGGGTTCGCCCGGAATCATCACCAACCGTGATTGTGGCCTCGTCGCCGTTTTCCTTGTCCAGCCCCTTGTAGATTGTGACCCGACTGTATGGGGCCGCCGACGGATCCGCATCAATACTCTGGGCCCGGTTCAGAAGGTTAAATCTCCCCGTCATTCAGACTCCACCTCCTCCAACAAAATATACACGTCCTCCCCGTTTTCGTTTTGCCCAAGAATGATCCGGTGCCCGGACTCGGTGACCAGACAGCTGGTATCCTTCGGCAAGTCCAGGAAGGGGACAAGCCGCAGTGTGCCGGTAGGGGAAATGACAAAATTTCCGCCGTAGGCCGCCGCAATCATGCCCAGAACCTCCCGCTTGGAGTAGTTCACGGGCAGGGGGAACTGATAACCGGAGGTCATAAGCTCTTCGGTTCTGGTGTCAACTTTGACACCGGGGCCAAGGGTGGAGGCGATAAAGCGCACCATCTCGATGTCCAGCAGGGGGTAGGCGTGACTATTGTCGGCAGGGTAGTCCGTTTCCGCCAAAAGCAGGACGTCATAGGCGTGGATGGTCAATATCTCAAAGTCCCCGCCGCTGGCCGTCTGCTTCCGGGTGTCGATGTAAAATTCCCCCTGCTGCATCCATTCAGATTTTTCGTTCTGGTTGCAGGCCCGGATATAGGGGCAGACCTTTGCGCCGGTGGCCACGTTAAAGGGGGCTATCATCTCGATGTCCACATAACCGGCCATAGCGTTTCCGACGCTAGGGGTGCTGTCCTTAAACAGGGGCTGCGTGATGACGCACTTAAAAAGACTCCCGTCCCCCTGAAAGCCGGAATCCGGGGTGCTGGTGTCCACCTGGATGGCCACGGGTTCCTTGCTGTCCGGCAGGGTGCCCAGAATAATGGGGTCTCCGTCCTCGGTCACCAGACGGCCGGTGCCGCCCAGCGTGACCGAGGTCTCATACCAGTATTCCCGGCCGGAGACGATTCGGGCATAAACTTCATCCGTTTTTTGCATGGGTCATTTCTCCACCAGATTAAAACTGACATCGTCATACAGGATTGTTCCGTCCGGTTTTGGGTAGACATAGGTTGCGGTCAGCTTAGTGCAGTACATCTCCCGGGTCTCGATCTGCCCCGTGTAGGGGCTGAAAAACCGCACAGTCACAAACTTCTGCAAAAGATACGGCCAGAACAGGGCCGTTTCCCGGGAGGAAATCCGTTTGTGGCACTTGCAGGAAATTTTGTATTTCGGGGCACGCATGTCCCGGTGCATGGTCACGTTATAACCGGTGTCCCGGCCGCTTTTGGGGCCGTCCGTGGCGTTCAGCTCCACGGTGTAGCCGCCCTCGGCGGCCAGAGTGCCGGAAATATCGTTGTCGTAGATGCCGATCTTAAATTCCGCCATGGGTTACACCTCAAACCGGGAATCCGCCGTTGCTGCGGGCGTACTCCCGCAGCCCCCGGATGACAATCCGGGTAATGACGTCGCCATCCAGGGTGACCGGGATCGTAAGATTATAGTCGCCGCCGGTCTGGCTTCCCAGCAGGTTTACCACCTTCTGGGCTACCATGTCCATCCAACCGGTGTTTCGTTCCAGGGGCAGGACGGCCTCTTTTCCGGCCTCGCCGCCGCCCAGCAGGTTCCCGCCCAGGGTTCCAAAAATCTGGGCACCGGACAGGATGCCGCCCCGGGCGAACCAGGACACGCTAAGCCGGGGGAAGGCGTTCACGCCGAAGAACTTGGCCAGGGTATTGCTCACTGGATCCCATTGCACCTTCAGATGGGGCAGCTTCAGCCGAGGCAGCCGCCAATTAAAGTCAAAGGCGGATTTGATTTTATTGACTGCGGCTGTAACTTTGCTTTTCAGTTCCTCCAGCTTGGCAAAGAAGGTGGTAATTTTGGACGTAAAGCCATTCACAAATCCGGCAGCGCTGTTTTCGCCGAAGCCGGCAAAAACGGTGGAGGGGCTGTGAATTCCGAGCTTTTCCTTGACCCAGGTGATGACCTTATCAAAGGCCTCGTCCAGTTTTTCCCGGATGTTCTGGACTTTGTCGGTAAAGCCCTTCCAGTATCCGGCGGCGGAAGCATTGCCGTGCTTCTCGAAGTATTCCGCCAGGCCGCTGCCGATCCCTTGGATTGCGCCTAAGACGGAATCTGCGATACCGTGGACAATGCCAAAGGCCAGACCGGCCAGGAAACCGGCCGCGCCTTTAACGCCGCCCTCCTGGTAGGCCTTTTTCAGTTCGTCCCACTCCGGCTGGAAAAAGCCCAGGATGAAGTCGCCGATACCGGCGGCAAAAATGCTGACATCCTTCCATAAGCTTTCCCACCAGCCCGCGCTGAAAAAGCTATCAAAGCTCTCCCGCAGCTTCTGCCCGGCACCGCTCCAATCAAACCGGGCGCCCTCGCCGCCCAGCCAGTCCAGACCGGCCTGAAGGGACATACCCAGCTTGCCGCCGATGTTGGCGGCCTTGAACTCGTCGCTGCTGAAAAGGTCGGAAAAGGTGGTCTTGAAGCGTTCCAGCCAGGCTGGTGTCTTGCTCTCCACGGGGATGGACGCTTCTCCGGCTCCGCCGCCCGAACCGGAGGCAGCGGAAGACTGGTTGTCGCTGATCTTGTTAATCTCGTCGAAGCTTAGCAGCTGCCGGTTCAGATCCTGCTGGGCTTTTGCCGCCCCGCTGGTGGCCGCTGCCGTCTTTTTTGCCCCGTTGGTTGCCGCCGTCCAGCCGGAGCCGAACAGGGCGGACATAAGACTGCCGATGGCATTACCCACGCCCAGAACATAAGGCATCAACCGGCTAAGGCCGTTAATCACCAGGTTGATGGCCGGAGCCAAAGCCTGCCCGAGGCCGGTTTTCAGGCCGTTGACCTGTGCCTGTAGGGTGGCGTTTTCACTGATGTACCCGCTGACAATGCTGCGCAGACGACCCAGCGCCGCACTGGCAAGCCGGAACGCACCGGACACCAGGGCAATTCGCCGCAAAGATCCGACCATCTGCGTCAGGCTCTTGCCGGAGCCGGATGCGCTGGCGCCGATTCCCCGCAATCGCTCCGAGACCCGGCGGATTCCGGGAATGTGGGACGGGATGGATTTCAGCCACTGCCCAAGCCGCCGGAGTGGAGAGATCTGTTTCTCGGTGGCTTCCGCGGACGCTTCTTCCTCGGACTTCTTGTGGGTCAATGCGTAGGTGTATTCATCCACATCATAAGTCAGCTCCTGCAATCGTTCGGACGCCAATCCGTATTTTTCGTCTTGGGTGTCATCCGTAAAGCCTATAGATTGCATCTGCTCCCGGTATTTCCGCAGGATCTCAAGCTGCTTTTTCGCTTTCTCGATGTTGTCTGCCGTTATGTCTGTGATTTTGCCTGCGCCTAAGATGTTATCGACTTTGGACGACACCGACCTAAAATCAAGGGCTTCTTTCACTCGCCGCCCGGCAGAAGCGGCGGAATTGCCCATTTTTTTCAAACCCGTGGTGACTTTGGATCCGTCAAAGCCGACCCGGAGCACCATATTGCCAAACTGGCCCAAGTCAATCCCCCTCCCAATACCGGATAGCCGCTTCCAGGGTTTTCCGGTGCAGCTCCATGGTCAGATCAAATCCGTCCGGTTCGCTGGGGGCGGCTTTGCTGTAAAAAATATACATATCCCCAAACTGGGCATTTTCGGCCCGCAGAGCCGAAGGAACTTTCTCCGCCAGGGCGCAGAGTGCGTCATAGTCCTGCCCGTACAGGTCAATCCGCACTCTGGCCAGAACAGACAGGATATCCCCGGCCAGGTCTGTGTCCGGGACACTGCTCAGGGGCGTGTAAATGGCAAAGGGCGGCTCGCAGTCACCGACCAGAGCCGCCGTGGGGAAAATTTGTGCGGACAGCTCCGGAAGGGTATCCAGCTTATTTACAATATAAGTCTCAAGGCTCACGGATAATGTCCTCCAGCAGCTTCCGCCCGTCCGCCTCGAAGGCGGGGGCAAATTCGATCGAACTGTCCCGCATAAAATATTTACCGGGGATACGATGATGGGCACCGACACGATTCTCCGTCCAAAAGCCAAATTCCTGTGACGCCGGGTAATAATAGCGGGTGCCGTTCCGGCTGAATTTCACAAAAATATCGTTCATCGTGTACGCAAAGAAGACTTCTTTGACGATTTTTCCCGGTTTTGCGGATTGCTCCGTCCAGGGGGATGCAACAATGCCGATCCGTAGATTTCCGGTTTTCTTCGGGGCTCGGGAGCGGACGATAACGGCCAGCCGACCGACGGAGGTCGTGATGAAGCGGGTGATCTCTTCTTCGTTCAGCTGGAGCTTTTCAATGGCTTTCGCCCCTTCCAGCTTGGTTTCCTCTGTCATCACAGCACCTCCCTGGCCAGCAGCGTCATGCCGTTCTGCTCCTTCTTCCAGTCGATGGGCGCCCCGGTCAGGGAGAACTCCCGACCGGCGTACTGGATGCGCATAGTGGGTTGGATATCGTTCCGGCGGCGGATGTTGAATTTATAAACCGTGTCGTACACGATGGCACCGCCGTCTGCCGCTGTGGAGCTCTGGGTGCATAGCATTTCCGCCCAGACCGTAAAGGCGGGTTCATAGTGTCCCTTGTTTTTCTGCCGGGTGTCCGAGGCATCCGGGACAAACCGATATAGGGTGATACGCTTATTTAATCGTCCTGCTTGCATACGGCACCTCCGCACCAGGCCAGACAGTTGGCGTAAATATCATCGTCCGACATCTGCTCCCGTTGGATCCAGCTTGGGAATACGGCCCAAGGCTCCGGCCGGTCGCCGCCCCGCACCATTGCCGCAATGGCAACGGCCAGGTTGTATCCCCAATAGCTTTGGATTTCCATCCGGCGGCGGAAGGCCTCAACGGTATCGGCCAGCTCCCCGGGAGTCAGCTCCCACGCCCGGGAAACGTCCAGGCCACTGACCGCGGCCTGAATCACCAGCTCCCGCAGCTGGGCGTCGGCGGTCAGGTAGGGTTTTCGGGGTTTTCTTCAGCCTCCGGGGGCGTTTCGGGCTTTTCGGGGTTCTCCCCGGCCAGCACCGTGGCGACGGTATCCACAAATTTCCGCAGACCCTTGTCTACAGCACCGTGCACGGCCTGAGTATCCTCCGCGTCGGTCAGGCCGGACTCGGCGGCCAGGTCAACGATCAGATGCCGGATCTTGTTGTCGTTCCAGCCGTTGTCCACCAACTCGTCCAGCAGGTCATAGCCGTTTTTGATTTTGTTGGCGTTGCCCTTGTGCTGCAACGCAGCGGTCAGCAGGGCCGCTTTGCGTTCCAGAGTGTCCAGGGCATCCAGCACCGCAAGCAGCGGGGTCTGCTCGGTGTTTTTGCCGGACTTAATAAATTCCTGAAGCTTTCCGGCGGACAGGCGCAGGGTCACATCCTCGCCGGAAAGAGAAATTGTCATAACGTTCATGGCTTAACCTCTGTCAGACGCGGGGGTCGCCGACATGGTCGGTTTCCCGGTAGGCTTGATGCTGGCGGAAAAAGCGATACCGGCATCCGTGGAAATTTCGCCGATGGGGCGATAGGTGACAAGGACGCCCTTGACCACCATGTCCTGTCCGATGACCGGGGGCAGCTGAATCTTGATGTAGCATTCGGTCCCCGCGTAAAATGCGGTTTCCAGGGCCGTGCGGCCCGCATCGTCCTTGATGAAGTAGCCCTCGATATCGACGTTGTCCCCCTCGATGAAGTCGCCCAGATACTCCTTGAACTGGTCGTTATCCTCGTAGGAATTCATGTCCGTGACTTCCACGGTACCCCGGGACATGGAGGGCGGGGAAACCTTAGTGATCGACGCGAACAAAGCATACTTGCTCCCGTCTGCGGAAAAAAACGCCTTAGTGCCGGAGCCGGTCGTTTTCTTAGGGGCTGGCATAAGCAAAACCTCCTTAATGGTTGAATTTCAGGTCGTTGATTTTTTCCCGGATTCCCCCGGAGTAAGGCTCTCCGGGGTGATCGAGTTCGTGAAGGGTCATGGCCTTGACGCACAAAGCAAAGCGGGGTTGGTTGCCCGCAGTCAGCGGGATATTTTGCCGGAGCAGATAGGCCTCGCAGCTGTCCGCCAGCTCTTCCAGCAGTGCGTTGGTCTCCGGGTCGTCGTTTTCCTTGCAGTATCGCCGCACCTCGGGCAGAGTCACGCTTTGCATATCCGCGCCTCCGATCAGGTCAGGCTGGCCACCAGGAAGCCGCCGTCCGCGGTCAGGTTGCCGCCGCACAGCACGTCGCCCAGGATGGCGACCTGGCGCTCGACGGCCTTGACGCTCTCGTCCACGCGGATGGAGTACGCGCCGAACAGGGCCAGCAGGTAGGTATAGGGGTCACCGTAAGCCAGGGTGCTGTCGCCGATGGACGAGCAGATAGTATAGGGGACGATCAGGCCGCCTTCCTTGATGGTGCCGGTGTTGCCCTCCTGGGTGATCTCGTAAAGCTTCCGGTTGTCGCCGGTCTTGATTTTCACCTTGCCAAAGGCATCCAGAGATTTCTTGCTCAGGATCAGCCGGGCGTTTGCGGCAACCTCCTCGTCCCCGCCGTACCCAAAGACAAGGGCTCGCAGGGTGTCCGCATCGGCGGCAGTAACGTCGGCAGCGGTGGCAAAGATGGCCTCGGCGTCGGTGTTCTTGGCGTTGATGATGCCAAACATCTCAGACGGGGCGGTGGTGCTGTCACCGTTGCAGATCAGCTCGTTTACCTTCCGCAGCAGGGCTTTCAGCGCGTACTCCTGGCACTTGCCTGCATAATCGGCGGGGGAAAGCCGGGAAATATTGCGATCCACAAAGGCGGTAGTCTGGACTTCGTGCGCCATCAGCTTGGCACGCTTCCAGACGGGGGTAGACTCGGTTCTGGCGGTACCGGCCACGGTCGCAGGTTTGCCGTCGGTTGCGGTCAGCATGGTTTTCAGATAGGCCTCTTCCCAGGCGTTCAGGCCGTCGAAGGTCTCCACGCGTACCTGGTTCACCAGGGTAGATACCTGGGCCCGGGTGCCGTCGTTGATCTGGGAGCTGCCGCCGGTGGGAGCCACCAGGGAACCGGAGAAGTTCACGGCGTTGGTGCGGATAGCCTGGAAAACGTCACGGGGGCGGAAGTTTGCCCGCTCACCGGCGGCCAGAGCCTTTCCCATCTCCTCCAGGTCGTGCCGGTCGGAGCCGTAGGTGGGTGCGTGGGAGATATCGTACCGGTCAAATTCGGTGACCATGGCCTTCAGATCGTCGATCTGGGCATTCATGGCCTTGGCCTTGTCCAGGTTGGCATGGTATTCGGTGGTGTTGCCGCTGGACAGTGCGGCGTTTGCCGCGTCCAGCAGGGAAGCGCGGGTGGAAAGCAGGTCGTTCAGCTGGGCACGGGTGGTGCCAATAGGGATATTGGGCATTTGTCATTTCCTCCTTATTTGTAGCGATTCATTTCGGCGGCCAGTTCTCTTTCAAGGGCCGCTTTTTCCTGGTGTTTTTTGCGGGCGATCAGATCTTCCACCGGGGGCAGCGTCCGCATTGCCCGCACGGTGTTGGAAAAAGCCGACGCGGCCAGCATGGGCTGTCCGCCCTCATCCTCCGCACCGACAACGGCGTCAACCAGGCCGTAGGCCAGGGCATCGGAGCTGGTCAGATAGGTTTCGTTTTCCATCAGATGTTCCAGGGTCGTCTCGTCGGTTTTTCCGGCGCACTTTTTGACGTATACGGCTAGGATACTCCGGTCGGTGGCGTCCAGCATCTGATAGCCGCGGGACATGGCGTGCTTGTTCCCGGCGACATAGCCGCTGGCCAGATGGATCATCATCTGGGCAGGCAGGTGAATCTCGATCCGGTCACAACTCTGGATCATATAGCTGGCCGCCGATGCGGCCAGGCTTTGAATGACGGCCTTCGTTGGATGCTGCGTGGACGCCAACAGGCTATAGATTTCAGCGGCCGCGTCCACGGAGCCGCCGATGGAGTTGATCTGCAACTCCAGCTCCTCGCCGTCTGCCAGAGAATCCAGTGCGTTTCGGATATCCGACGGACAGTAGAAGCCGCGATCATAGCCGTATTCCCGGAACAAATCCGCCCAGGAGTCCGGGAAAAGTTCCCCGGAAAGATTCAGAATCATTCGTTTCCTGCCTTTCCGCCAGCCCTTTGCTGGCTAAGTTCCGCCCAATGCCGCTGGGGGACGTAGTTCAAGCTGGCCTCGTACTCGTCGCCGCCCTCAATGTCCGGAAGGTCTTCATAACGGCGGATGTCGTTGGTGCTGTAGGCGCCCATGTGCTTCATTTCCCGGTAGTATTCCGCCCGCGCCTTGGGGTCGGAACGTTCCAGGGCCATCATGTTCACGCGCAGCTGCCACCCCTTGGCCTGATCGGTCAGGGACAGAAGCTTATATGTCCGCTCCTGTTCTCGCTGCAAAATTCTGGGCAGCAGGGAACGGGCATATTCGATGGCGTTTTGTTCGTTGGCGTTGTAGCTCTGTTTTCCCGCCTGAAGCTTATACAGGGGGAAATTAAAGAACCGGGCAACATCGGCGATATTCTGGGCATACTGCTCCACGAACATGGCATCCTTCTGGGAAATGGCCAGACTTTGGTATTTCAGGCCGTGATCCAGGATGGCGATTTTGTGGGCGTTTGCTGCACCGCCATGGGCGTGTTCCCATTCGTCCCGCAGGGCGTCTTTCATGGTCTGTCCGGTGTCCTCGCCGTTTTTGTACACGTTTCCGGACAAATCCGTTTCAACAGTCAGAATACCGCTTGGCTGACCGCCGTTTTCGTAAAACGACTTATTGTAGGCCTGGGCGGCCAGTCCGCTGCCCACGACCTCGCTGGCGTAACTCAGGACGCTGATCCCATTCACGCCATCCCGGGTCTCGTCCTTGTAATCGCAGACATCCTCCTGGGGCAGGGTAAATACCTCTTTCGTGACGGGGTCGGTCACCTGATACCAAAGGTTTCCCTTCGTGTCATACAGGCGATAGACCAGGTCGCCGGTCAGGGGAATTAGATCCGTTATCCTGCGGGTGCGGGGATCCCGGATAATCCAGTCATAGGCGTTTCCGGTCACGGCAATGCTGCGCTCCAGCACCATTCTGTAGGTCTGCGGGGTCATCCGCACATTAGGGCGGACGTTCAGCAGATACAGAATATCATGCTCTGGGTTGCGCTCTTTGGTATACCGGTTGATGATGTAGTAAGGCAGGCTTGCAATGTCGCCGCTGCGGATGTTGATGCAGGCATATACCGCACTCAGCTTTTCCGCCTCGGTGCACCGGCCCATACCGGCATAGGGGGCGGTCTGGATGATGGTTGGGCGTTTACTGCCGGTGGGCGCCCGGGCACGAGTAAGCACAGGTTCATGGATTGCGTCCCAAAAATTCATTTTTCAGTCCTCCGAGAAAGGTAGGCGGCGCGGCCAACATACAGGCAAAACGCCCCGGCGAACAGATACCCCAACGGGGGATAAATCAGGCAGAAGCCGCGCCACAAACAGACAACGCCCAGGAAGTCCAACAAGATGTTCAGGGCAAGGATGCCATAGTGTTTCATCAGATACTCCATTTCCCGGTAGCCAGCAGATCCGCCAGCGTGTTCTGCGGCTGTAGCATTGCCGCCGCGTGGGAGTTGATCCACGCTACAGTGATATCAATTCGACCGTAAGACTTATTTTTCATGGGCTTTATGTTTTCGTTTCCGTCGACCTGACAGCGGACATTGCCAAACGTCCAGCGGGCACAAGTGTTGTGCTCGTGCACCATTTCCCGGCTCCGGAGCTTTTTCTCGATGTCCTTCATGGCCGGGGACATGTCGGTCATATTCTGTCGGATTTCCACACAGTTGATATGACGCTTCATCAGGGATCCGCTAATCTCCCGGCTTAGGTATGGATCCAGCCCCACGATCTGCAACTGGTACAGGCGGGAACTCTCGACAATTGCTTCCTGAACCATTTCAAAGTCAATCATATCTCCGGGGCATAGCGTCAAGTATCCTGCCCGTTCCCAATCACGATAGGGCACATGGTCACGGCGCTCTGCGTCATCGACCCCATCCAGGGGCCGCCATGCGTAGAACAGGACAACCCAGTTTTCAAGCCCAGGCTGGGGCGGAAACTCCAGAACGTAGGCGCTAAGGTCAGTTGTGGAAGATAAGTCCAGACCGCCATAGCACTTTTTACCCCGCAGCTTTTTGCGCATCTCCTGCCGGAGAGAAAGCCCGGAATAGACTTCTTCCAGCTCCGGCACATGCCACTGGGTACGGTCGTAAAGGGTAAGGGGCAGCCAGCCAACGGACTTCGTGGCAATCCACTGATTCAGGCGCAGCCAGCGGAAAAGCCGCTCTCTCGCCTCGCTGTGCTTGGCCGCGGCAGCTTCTTGCCGGAGGGTTCGCAGGGGAACGGTAACACCTGCCGAAGGGTTGCAGCGTTTCCAGACGTTCTCGTCGTAGATGTCGATTTTCTCGACTTCTTCCGGGTCGTCCGGCATTCCGTACATAACCGGTAGCCAGATCGGGTCATCGTCCTCCGGCTTTCCGATTCCGTTCCTGGCCGCCAGTATCCGGCGGCATTGGTCGTGGATTTCCCAACCGATGGAGTGCCGGTCAGGATCGTCTCCGGCGGTAGTCAGCACAATCCACACAGGTTGCCGCCGGGCGGAGCCGGAGCCGAAGGTCATGATATCCCACAACTCCCGGTTCGGCTGGGCGTGGAGCTCGTCGAAAATGACGCAGCTGATGTTGTAGCCGTGCTTACTGTAGGCTTCCGCAGATAGAACTTTAATCATTCCCGGACGGCCTACCAGCTGAATTTCCCGGGCGGATCGAATGACCTTCACCCGCTTGGCCAGCCACGGAGCCTGATTGACCATGGAGACCATGGCATTAAAACAGATAGATGCGTTGTTTTTATCGGCTGCGCAAATGTAGACCTGCGGGTTTTCCTCTCCGTCGCCTACAAGATGGTACAACCCAAGTCCGGCGGCCAGCTCGGTCTTTCCGTTTTTCTTGGGAATTTCCAGGTACAGGTACTGATAATGCCGGTAATACCCGTCATCGTCTCGATCCAGCGTGCCATAAAATTCGGTGATGGGGTCAGCCTGCCATTTTTGCAGGACAAACGGCTTTCCGGCAAAATCTCCGGCGGTAAGTTTCAGCAGTCCCAGGAATGATATCACATACTGGGCGCGTTCCAGGCTACGCATTTAACACACGCAGGCCTTGTTGCAGCTGTTCCAGTGGGTCGGCCTCGTCCTGCGTTGTCGGTGCGACGACCAGGCGGCAGCGGCTGGTGATCGTGCAGCCAAGGTCGTTTGCCGCCCCCCGTGCGATTTTTTCGTACAGGGTCATAGTCTTTGACCAGCGCGTGACCTGTGCAAGACTTTCACCGTACAAGGCATACAGATCCACCGGTTCTGTGCGAGGTTGACCGGTGTCAATGTTGACACATTCCGCAGCGGCCGCAGCCTGGCGAAGAAGATTGTCAGCGACGCGTAGCCACTCGGTTTTGTGTTTGCTGGCCTCAGAATAGCTCCATTCGGCATCACAAAGCCTGGCCAGCGTCCCCGCATCGAGCTTGGATACCGGCAGATTCTCAAGAAGCTCCTTCGCGTACCCCCGGAAAAGCTTTGCCGCCTCTTTGCACAGCCATTTCGGGCAGGTCAGGGATGCGGGGCGGGGGACTTTCGCCTCGGATGCCTGGCGTTCGTCGATTTCGGCCTTCGTCCAGTGTTTCGATCCGTTTTCAAGATTCACTTTCATCGGGCGTCTGGGCCCTGGCATACAATCACCGCCTTTCGATTTCCGGTGGGGAAAAAAACTTTCGCCAAAGAGGGGGCGGGATCGAGGATACGAGACTTCAAATTTTCGAGCCCCCGGGGAGGGTTTTGCACAAATCAGGCCGGGCGCACGCATCCGCGCCCGCTTAGGCATCCGCCCGCGCCCAAGTCAGCGGCTTTTTTTGCCGTCGAAGCGGCCAAACAGCTGCCCGTTTTCCGCCATGGTCTTGCGGCTATGGCACGCATGGCATAGACTTTGCAGCTCGCCGTGGAGAAAGCTCTCCACGTTTCCGCGATGGGGCTTGATGTGATCCACCTCGGTGGCCGGTGTGCGGATCCCCTTGCTCCAGCACTCCCGGCAGAAGGGCTCCCGGATCAGCTGGTCACGCCTGCGCTTGGCCCAGCCATACCGCGGGTCAGTGTACAGGTAATGCCATGCGGCCGACGCCTTGTCTGGTCTTGGCTTTGGCTTATGCGCTGGGCAGTATCGGTCTGCTGTCAGCATACGGCAGCCGGGATAGACGCAGCGGCGAAGGGGCTTTTGCATAGGATCACCTCCAGGGCAAAACAAAAAGAGCCTGCGTCACACGTCGCACAATTGCGACACATGGCGCAGGCTCTACGGCTCAGGCTCTTCTGGCGAGATATTGACAATGCTTTCGGCGCGGCAGTTGGTGCAATACACCGGGAGATTGCGGCACCGTGTATCCGGGCGAATCCGCAGCAGATGCTTGCGGTTGCATCTTGGGCATATCAGCCACCCGTCTTTTACCTGGATTATATCACACGCGGGAGAATTTTGCAACTGCTTTGTTTTCATTTTACGCCTCCAAACCAAAAGATAATATATATTCTCAAGGCTGAAAATTAAATAAAAGCCCTATTTTCGTTTCCCGCGCCGTATTCGGCGGGGATGTTTTCGCGGCGGCTTTGGTGCCTGCTGCACCAATTTTGGGTACAGATACTTGATAAACTGGAACTTGCCGTACTCCGTCCGGACAACGCCGGTGTTGTCGTAGACGGTTGTGCCCTTGGGCGGGGTCAGGGTCTCGGAGCTGTCCACGATCTGGCAGTCCGTCTCTGGCCTGGTCAGGCCGCGACTTGGGATGAACTTCCGGGCACCCACATAGTCGGGCAGCTCCTTGCACAGGTACCGGGCTAAGGACTCATACGTCCGGTCGTGCGATAGCTCAAACGGATGCCACTCCAGCAGCCCCATGTCCCAGCAGCTATATATATCGTCGGCATCCTCTCCGGTGGCGTTTAGGATCATGTGGACGTGATACCGTCCCTGCTGGGCCAGCTCCACCGGCATCATGGTGGGATCGTCCCGGCTGTGACTGTGTTCCACCACATAAATATATTTCAGGGTGCGGCCCAGCGGATTCCGCCGGGCACGCAGCCGCTTGAAAAATTCCCGGACGCATCGCATAACTCCCGCCCGGCTGTCCGGCAAGTGGGCATCGTCAAAGGTAAGGGTCAGGACAATGTCGCCGGGTCGGAAGTTGCAGGCCATCAACAGCTCGCATTTTTGCCATTGATATTTTTGGTTCATTCGCTGCTGGGCATCGCTGGTCAGCTTTTTCTTGCCCTGCCTGGCCGCCCGGGAATCCCGGGGACTGGGCAGGGGATAGATGGATTCATACACCAGCGGCCCCGCAACGATGGTCTTTTTGCGCTGCTTACCCATCCGATTCCACCATATAGCACCAGCTCTGGGGCGGGCGTTTGATTTCAACAGGCGCATATCCAAATTTCGTTTTCCGAAGCCCCCTGAATTTGCCCAGCGGCTTCGGCGTATCGTAGATTTCCAGCCCAGAAATGTGCCAGCAGTACAGCGTTGCACCTTTCCCGTAGTCCCATAACGCGCCATTCACAAGCCCGGTCTGTTTTACAAAGCCATCATCCACATCATAGATGCCATACGGGCCTGGTGCTGGGTTGATAGCTTCTATTCGATCGCACAGGAATTCGGCAACCACCTTCCCGTTCAGAAATGTTTTCTGGTTTGCCAGCCAGCCGCCGTTCTTGCTGCAGTAGATATAGCACTTAAACGGTGCGTCTATATCGGGGCGGGTCTTTCTGACTTCCAGTGTCTTTTCTCCGGCCAGAATCCTTTTCACCCACTCCAGGCGGATGCTGATTAACACTGCCTTGCCCATCAGTAGCCCCCCGTATCCATCGGTATCCCGCCCTGTGCCGCACCGATCATCAGACGAACCGCGTCAAAACTATCGTCATAAACGGAGCTGCCCCCGTCTCGGTGCCAAAAACATGTTTCTCCCCCGAATGCAGTGATAGACGAAATATCGTCCAGGTTTAACAGATACGGGGCGTCGCCTTTGTGCACCACTATAAATTTAGCCATTATTGCCTCCCGCCTGTGGGCAGCGGGAAACACTCCCGCACCGTGCCACCCATCACCGGGAAGGCTGCCAAGTAGAACCGGCCCGCCGGATGGATCCAGACCACCGTGCCCCAGTGATAGGGATGGACTTTGCTTTTCGTGCCGATTGGGCCGTCCGTGTACAGGGCGGTCAGCGGCTTGCGTACGCTATCGCCGATTTTTAACATTTTCCGTCAGCTCCTTTTTCGTAATTTTCCGGCCATGCAGCCGGATGGTATATCCGGCGGCCAGCAGCGCCAACTCCACCTGCCGGGAGTAGCGGCAGCTTTCGGGGGCTTGCAGCACCAGCTCCCCCGCGGGGCTGTGTACAGTGTAATCATTCATCGTCTTCCGTCCCTTCCGCCGTTGCCATTTCCCGGACATCCGTCCGCCCCAGGAGGTAGTCGATGGAACAACCCAGGAGATCCGCGGCGGCGATCAACTTATTGGCACTATATACCGTCAGACTTCCGGGAAGGGTATCAAACTCCTGGCAATTGCCGGAAATCTTTCGCTGGAGGTCTTTAAGCGCGTAGGAGCTAGCGCCCTGACGCTCCGCCACTGCCAAAAATTCCGTCTGCCCGATACCGGAACTTTCCAGAAGCTGCCCGATCCGCTGATAGGTCTCGACGAGTTGGTCAGAAATTCGTCGGATGCGCTGCGCCTCACGGTTCTCGGCTTCCTTCTTGGCATCTTTGATGGCTTGCTTTTTCTCCCGCTTTTCGCCGTCACACAGGCGGCAGCTGTAGCGGCAGGTGGTCAGATTGGTACAATCCGCGCAGCACCCCCGGCAAGACAGGCCGGAATATTGGGACAATCCAGCCGCCTGATCCCTGCGGATAGCGTCATGCACGCAGTGCTCACCGAAGCGTTTCGGGCACTTAGCATTTCGACAGACGGCGTCCGATTTCTCCATTTCCCGGACGATGGACTCCACCCAGCCCTCGGAAAGCCGAAATTCGCTTTTTCCGTCTTTTGTTTGGGCCTGGTAGATTAGCTGCTGCTGTTCGGTGGGAATCTTGGCCATGGCGTAGGCCACGGAATCCCGCAGCCTGTCCTGCTCCCACTGGCGATGCAGTTCCGGGATCAGGTGCGCCTTGATATATTTCACCCGGGCGATTTTTCCGGCGGAGGCCTTACAGATTTCCGATACATGATCCCGCATCCGGCCGGGGAAATCGTAACCGTCCTGCTGCAGCTGGTACAGCAGCTTTTCCACCTGCTCCGCCTGCCGGGCAAAGTCGGCGGAGGAAATCTTGCGGTTGTCCATATTGTCATAGATCAGGGCCAGCTGCTTCAGCGCCGGATTGTCCCCGGCGGCCTCCAGGATGCAGGGCACTTCCCGCAAATCCTCCCGGCCGTCCTCGCCGATGATCTTTTTCAGGGCAGTATAGCGGCGGTGGCCGGAGACGATCATATAGGTGCCGCCCGGTTGCTCCCGTACCCGCAGTGGCTGGCGCAGGCCAAACAGGGAGATATTTTCCGCCAGTGCGTCAATGTCCGACAGTTCGTAGAAATTTTCCGGGTCGGGGACAATTTTATCGATGTCGATGTATTCAATTTGTTCCCGTTTCCGGGTGTCAATCTTGACACCGGCAGCCTCCAGGAACTTGCCTAAGTCAAAATCAGCCATTCCGGCCACCTCCCTGCCGCGCATATGCGGCTACAAATCCTGCGTAATCCTGGATCAGCGCGGTGTGACGGCTCCCCAACTCCCGTCGGAAGGTCAGGGTGTCCATCCGCTTGCTGTAGCGGATGTGGGGGAAAACGTAAAAATTGCTTTTGCGCAGGATAGCCTCCGCCTGCCGGATAGTGTCATCCCTGTACCACATGGTAGGCAGCACCCCGGCCACCCGGAGTTTGCCGTTGATCTTGACCATGTTTTGCACCTGCTGCATGATGTTGGTCATGCCGTCGATGGAAAACGCATCCAGTTTGATGGGAATCACCACGTCATCGGCGGCCATCAGGGCAGCGGCGCAGGCCGCGTTGAAGCTGGGCGGGCAGTCGAAGAGCACATAGTCATATTTGTCAAGCCGGGCTAATTCCAGAACCATCATCCGGAAGCAATAAGCCTTGACCACCTGGGTTTTTAACTGGCTAAGATCCAGCGCCATCAGCCGACCGTCGGCGGCCAGAATATCGACGCCCTCCACCGCCGTGGGGCGGATCAGGCTGATGGATACCCCATCCAGCCATCCGGTCTGCAACACGTCGGCGCATTTACCATCCTCCTGGACCACCCCGAAAAATTGGGACAGATTGCATTGGGGGTCGTTGTCCACCACCAGAACCCGGGCGCCCTGCCGCTCCCGCAGGAGCCGGGCCATGTGGATGACGGTGGTGGTTTTTCCAACCCCGCCTTTCAAGTTTAAGATTGCTGTTACTCGCATTTTGTTTGCCTCCCATTTTATTTTTCGAACGGTACCGGAGTATCCTCCGGCAACATGTCCATTTGTCCGGGGACTTCCGTCTGCTCTGGGATCTCCGGCACGGCGGTTTTCCCGATTTTCGGTTTCTTTCCGGCTTGCCGCTGGGCATCGTAGGCCTTGGCGGCAACCTCCGAGATCCAGAAAAAGGTCTGGGTCTGGCCGTCAAAGGCCAGGTTTATCTGGAAACGGCGGCCTTCCTTAAATTTCGTCACGAACATCCGCCGGGGGCCGTCCGGGTCTGCCTGGTTGCGCAGTTTCAGAAACGCTACCACATCCGCGTCCTGCTCCAGCTGCCCGGATTCCCGTAAATCGGAATTCCGGGGCGTGTGATTGTCCTCGGAGCGGGACACCTGGGACAGCGCCACCACAATCACGCCCAGAGACGCGGCCAGCTGATGCAGGCCAAGGGAAATATTGGTCACCTGCTCGTAGCGGCTGGCCCCCTTGGCGGGGATCAGCTGCAAATAGTCCACCACGATCACGCTATATCCCTTTTCCAGCGTCCGGGCCCGGATGTCCGAGACCGTCATGCCGCTGGCCGGTTCCAGGGTCAGCTTTCGGTCGGCCTGCTGGGCACCCAGATAGCCAAACCGTGCCCATTGGTCGTCGTTCAGCCGCCGTCGCTGGATATCCTCCATGCCGATGGACATAGCATGGGAGACAAGCCGGTCACCCAGGATTTCCGCCGAGGTCTCGTAGCTAAAAAAGCCCACGTTCTGGCTTTTGCCCCAGTGTAGGGCGCATTGCAGGGCAAAGGCGGTCTTACCCACGGACGGCTCGGCGGCCAGAATTACGAAATTGCCGGGTCGGACGAAGAGCCGGTCTTGCACCTGGTCAATTGGCCAGCGCAGGTACTTGGGCTTTTCCTTTTGCCGTTCGGCAAAATCCACATAGACCTGGGACAGACTTCGGGACTGCTGCCTTTGGGTATCCGCGGCCCAGCCGTTGGCCTGTTCCAGCAGCTTCCGGGCTTCGTCCATGGTCTCTGCCGCCTGAAGCTGGGCGGCCAGATCCCGGATGGCGTTCACCCGGGCTTGCTCCCGGCAAATCCGGATATAGCTTTCCACGTTCGCCGCGGTGGGCGTGATTTCCATCAGCTGCACCAGGAAATCGCCGTATTTTCCGCCCAGGGCGTTGTTGATGCTGACCGCGTCCAGTGGCTCCCCCTTGTCAAACAGGCCCTGAATTGCCCGGAATACATTCCGGCAGGGGCCGGAATAGTCGCTTTCTCGGGTGCCTGCCATAACCTGGGGAATCACCCGGTCATCAATCAGGGCGGAACCAAGAACGCTATATTGGGCGTCCAACCACTTTTCGGCGTGCATCTGCTCTAGTAGCATGGGTATTCGACCTCCTCGGGCGGCGGAGCCTGGTTATTTTTTCGACCCCGCTGGTAGCCATTCGGGGGCTGTACTCCCTGCCAACCGTTGGCGATGGCGTCTTCTACGGTGTCGATCATGCCCCGGATGTCGCTCCCGTGCCACTCGGCCAGCTTGGCAAAAGTACGGTTAACGCTGGCTTCCGTGCGCATGGGGCGTGCCTTCCGCACCTGCCGTCCGGGATCGTACAGATCCACCAGAGACTGATACAGGCCGTTCATCTGCGTCCGTGTCCAGTCCGGTTTCTGGGCTTCCCGGATTTTTTGGGCAAACAGCTGCCGCAGTGCTGGCTCGCCCAGCCCCGGCTTTTCTTTTTTATTTTTTTTT
>ERZ1034984.699-NODE-699-length-36298-cov-10.474850_pt1 | contig 36298 bp, 54 predicted proteins | sample MGYA00520589_ERZ1034984 | MGnify/ENA primary metagenome ERZ1034984 (study PRJEB33766, sample SAMN09781790) | gut metagenome | biome: gut microbiome | host: Homo sapiens | place: Madagascar | study: EMG produced TPA metagenomics assembly of the PRJNA485056 data... | reverse complement strand
AATACATACGGGTGCCAATGGCAGGGATTACAACCTATTACGCATCGGATGGTACAGTGACAGAAAACACATTTAAAAGCACGTGGAATTTAACCATTGGTGTGGGTGGTACTGATTGGTGGTTCACCCGATTTATGGATGATGAACTGATAGCCCAAATGGATATCTGTGCGCAAGATGTATATGCTGAGTATCGGAAAAGACAATCAACCTAAGGAGGAATTTATATGATAACAACCCAGGAAACAACCGTAGCTGTCAGCGGTCTGACAACGGTGGAATTTGACCGCCGTTATCCGTTCTACGGTATCAGGAACGATAGCAGCAGTGCGATACAGGTATCGACTGTTAACGCCGATTGCGTGGCTGGTGCTGACGGTGTAGTGACTGTCGCTAAGGACAGCAGTTTTGTTATTGCCAACTGCGGCGATAAATTTAATGGCACTATGCTGTACCTGAATGGAAATGGCACTGTCACAGTCGTTGGTCAGTACAGCGACAGCAACCGTTTTAAGGTAGCGGGGAAAGGGGGTGAGACAGTTGACATAAGCCCCACGTCACTGGGATACGTAGCAGGCGCAAAGATGTTCTATGACGGCATCTATAACTTTCCGCCTAAACACGCCACAAACGGCAACACATGGGTCGATATGGTGAACAGTCAGACTATGAGCCGATACACAGACGGCAGCGGTTCCGGACTGATAGCATCTAACCACTACGTCAAACAGACAGGTATCGCAACGGCGATGAAGATACCCGACCTGATTGATTATGACCGTTTTACTGTAGAACTGTTTGTTGAAATAACAGGCGGAACTACGGGTGAAAACGATATTATCAGCTGTTTTGACAAGGCTGGTTTTGGCATTTACACCGAAAACGGTCAGTTGAATGCGTCTATACGCTCTGAGGCATCGGCAAGTTACCTGAATATCGCTACAGCATTCAGTCAGAACACGCCATATGGTTTGGCTATAACCTATGACGGACAGGCGTTTAATTTCTATGTGAACGGCGCACTGGTCGGAACAAAAACGTTATCCGACTACAAGAAATCAACCAAAAACACATATCTGGGATGTTTGGGCGCAGGCGATACCAATTATGCGGTAGGCGCATATAATTTCTATCGTCTGGCGGCATACAGCAAAGCACTTACTGCGGTTGAAATCGCCCAAAACTATGAAAAGGACGTTAAACGTTACGTCAACGGCGAACCTGATTTTCCTGCTGAAGACGAGACAGAGTGGATTACCAGCATTGCAGAAAATCATAATAATATCTTTCGTGGCGATGATTTATTCGCCAAAGGCTATACTATCGACGATATCTGCGCTATGATTGCCGATGGAAGTTTTTCTGATATCTATATCGGTGACTATTTCACGTTGTCGGGAGACATTGCGAATGTTCCATGTTTTGTGGAACAGACTGGTGATGACGGTGCAAAATCACTGGTGGAATCGACCCAGACTGTCACATACAATACAAAATTCCGCATTGCTGGTTTAGATACATACCTGAATACTGGTGATACGGCGTTTACACAGCATCATGCTGTAATCGTACCTGATAAGAATATTGGAACCAATCGAATGAACAGTACAAACACAGCTGTCGGGGGCTATGTAAACAGTTTTATGTTCGCATCAGTGCTGCCCGTGTATAATACACATTTTGACGTAAAATTAAATAATCATCTGCTGACACATCGTGAAATTCTGAGTAGCAGTGCAACAAATAGTACAGCCAATAATTGGGAATGGCACGATATAAAAATCAATCTGATGTCCGAACCAGAAGTGTATGGCAGTAATCTGTGGGGGAACAAATATGATGCAGGTGTAAATTATAGGCAATTTCCGTTGTTTAGAATTGCATCAAAATATATTTGTGACCGCAACTGGTGCTGGCTAAAAGCAGTCGCTGGGGGAAACGAATTTGTGGCTATGACTAGCAATGGTAATGCAACCCGCAATGGGGCTGGGGTTGCACTTGCCGTCCGCCCCTGTTTCTGCATAGGCTGAGGAGGTACAACGAATGAAATACAATGAAATCCAGCAGAAAATTGCTGACTGCCGCTGGCAGCTGTCGGATAGCGCCAGTCCTATTGGGGACTGGAAAATTGCAAAATGCTATGAATATGCGCTGATGGGGCTGCCTGCACCGTATGACATGACCGAATTAAACACCAAACGACAAACAATAAGAGACGAAATTAACGAGCTGGAAGCAGAGCTGAAAAAATTTGATATTCCTGTGGTTAGGAAAGAAAGGGAGGAATAAAAATGTCAATGAACATCAAAACATATGTATGCGCCATAATCGGCGCAATAGGCGGGGCTGTTTCGGCAGCCCTTGGCGGCTGGGACAATGCCATTATTACGCTGATTATCTTCATGGCGGCGGATTTTGCGACAGGTATCGCCTGCGCTATTTTCTGGAACAAATCCAGCAAGTCCGAGAACGGGGCGCTGTCCTCTAAGGCTTGCTGGCAGGGCATAATCAAAAAAATCTGCACGATACTGCTTGTGGTATGCGCACATTACGCTGATGTGCTGCTTGGGTGTGATTACATACGCAATGCTGTTGTTATCGCATTTTGTGCGTCCGAACTGATATCAATATGCGAAAACGCAGCGCTTATGGGCATTATGCCTGAGCCTGTAAAAAGGATATTTGATAAAATCATTGATGTGATGAAGTCGAAAGGTGGGGAAAATAAGTGAGAGAAGTCAAAATGAAAATAATCGACCTGTCCCATCACAACGGGAAGGTCGATTTCGTGAAGGTCAAGGCATCGGGCATTGACGGCGTTATTATCCGCACGGGATTTGGCATTGAAAGCCCCAAGCAGGTTGACCGCCGATTTGAGGACTACTACAAGGGTGCAAAGGCGGCGGGTCTGATGGTGGGAGCATACCACTACTGTTATGCGAAAACTGTGGCAGAGGCGGTCAGGGAAGCTGATTTCATGCTAAAAATCATGAATGGCAAGTCATTTGAGCTGCCTGTTTACGGTGATTTCGAGGAGCAGGGCAAGGTATCGAGGACTGTATGCTGTGACATTGTATCGGCATTTTGCAGCCGTCTGGAAGCTGCGGGCGCTTGGGCAGGCATTTACAGCTATGACACGTTTTTCAGGGACAAGTTGACCGCTGATATTCCCAAGCGTTACACCTGCTGGGTTGCGAGGGTGGAGAACATTTTTCCCAAGTGTGTCTCTGCTGACGATGTTGGCATCTGGCAGTACAGCTGGAAGGGCAAGGTTTATGGCATCAAGGGTAATGTTGACATGGACTGCTGCTATCGTGATTTCCCTGCGGTTATCGGTCGCAAGGGACTGAACAGGTTCTGATAAAATTTTCTCCCGCTCTCGTTTGAGGGCGGGAGATTTTTTGTTCGTGGCAAAAGAAAAGCGTCGAGAAGTTATTCCCGACGCTTTGTAACTGCCATACAACCGCATATTATCGAAACGGTTTGTATGCTTTTGTTTTGGCTCCCCAGCGCAGAGGGAGCACAATCCGCTGAGGAGCTATCTGACACGGCTGATAGCGGTATATCAACGCTTTTGCCGTCCTTATCTTTGAAAATGACCGTGAGCTTGTCGTCGTAAACATACACTTTTGATATCATGATGTCGGCGATAGCTTTCTTGCCCTCGGTGGTGTTGATATCGGTTGCGAGGATATCATCTATAAACACGGCGATCTGCTCCACTGATGGCACATTGTCTGTCATTGCCTGAGACAATCGGAGGGCGGAGCCGAGTTGCTCCTTGCGCTCTTCCAGCTCCCTTACCTTATCGAACAGAAGCTGATTTCCGCCTGTCTGAGCTATGGCGTTCACAACGTTCTCAGCCTGCTTAGTGCATTCGGTCAGCTCCTTTTCCAGTTCAGCGGGCGCATACTCATTTCGGACCGTCTGCAAATACATCTGATAAATGGTCTCGGCAGTCTCCGCCTTGTCCATCTGCTCAAACGCCGACCGTGCTGCTCTGCATACCTCGTCCTCTATCAGATATTTATTCTCCAGCTTTTTATGGCAGCCTGACTTTTTCTGCACGCCGTTACAGCGGTAATAATAGTGCTTGACACCGTTGCGCCCTGTGCCTGACAGCCCGCTCATAGGCTCTCCGCAGTGACCGCAGTATAATTTACCCGACAAATAATAGTCGGCTTTGGCGGTGTTCTTGGCGGCTCTCTTGCGGTTGGTTATCAGCTTTTCTCTTACAGCCTCAAAAACTTCATTGGGTATCATCTGCGGTATGCCTCCTTCAATCACGATATCGTCATATTTGTATATTCCGATGTATTTTTCATTAGCCAGCATATTGTAAAAACTGTTTGTGGTAAACGGTCTGCCTCGGCGGTTGCGATAGCCCTGGGCGTTCAGATGCTCGGCTATGTCGGTGAGCCTCTCCCCCTCTGCATACATCCTGAACACAGTTTCGGGTATAATTCGGGTCTCATCATCAATGACCAGTTTCTTGTCAACGACCTTGTAACCCAGCGGGATATGTCCTGTGGTCTGAGCCTTCATGGCGGACTGCCTCATTCCTCGGATAGTTTTTTCTCTGAGGTCGGCGCTGTAGTATTCGTTTATTGCTTCAATGATATGGGTCATCATCTGACCGCTGGCATCGTCCCCGAAGCTCTCCATGACGGACAGCAGCTTCACGCCGTTTTTGGCTAAAATCTGGCGGTTTACGGCGCTGTCTATGGTGTTGCGTGCAAAGCGGTCAAGTTTCCACACAATAACACTATCCCATTTGTGCATGGCGCTTTCATGAAGCATCTGCTGGAAGGCGGGGCGGTCGTCATTTTTACCTGTCATGGCTCGGTCTATGTATTCCTGCACGACTGTTATGCCGTGCTGCTTGGCGTAATTGTAGCAGTCGTAAAGCTGTCCCTCGATGGACTGCTCTGTCTGCTTGTCGGAAGAGTATCGGGCGTATATTACGGCGGTTTTCATTTAATTCCTCCTTGACTTTTCTTGGAGGATATGGTATAATTCACATTGTATGAATGGTGAATGTACCACATTCTCCTGCGCTCCGAGAGATGTTCCAGCATCTTTTGGGGCGTTTTTTTTATTTATCTCTTGATATGTAATAAAATATATGATATAATATAAATATATACATATCGCTATTACAAGATTTGAAAGGGTGTTTTATATGAAAATAACTATTCCACGCTCCGCAGATTATTCATTATATCGCACTGTATCACGACTTAAAAATGTAAGCGAACGGGAAGATATTACAGTAGAACAGCTAAAACCGTTTATCAACAAATTAGCTGAATTGGTATGCGAAGATGCAAATTTGGATTTTGCATCAATAAATCTTGGCTTTGTACCACCGAGCAAAAGCTTTGATGATGTGGGCAAAGAACCAATTCACAAAATTGTAAGCTTAGAGGGTGACACCATTATGGGTAAAAGCGGTATGTTCTGAATCTCTTTTCTTTGCTCTTTTCATATATTCCTTAAGCCAAACGTATTTTAGATTCTAACCTTTCCCTTCGTTTTTTAAATTCACCTGCCGTCATGGTCATTCCATGACTTGTATAATATTTTATTGCTTTTTCACAATACTCTAAAGCCTTATCAAATTGCTTGTCTTTCTCATAGATAATGCACAAGCGCTTCCAAGCAGGTATTTCCCCTCTAAAGCCGTGTTCTTCAATATCTTGCAAAAGAAATTTATCTGTCTGATTTAATCCATCAGAATATTGTGATAGCTTATATATTTTATCTTTTTCGCTTTTTTTATATTCAGAATCCAACTTATCTAATAAATTGATATCTTCAAGACACAAGTCTATACACTTTTCAAGATATTTTCTATCTGTACTGCGATATTTATAATAAAAATCCTGCGCTTGTATCAAAATAAAGTGTTTTTCCGTTATGTCACAATTCAAGTTTAACTGTTCTATAATTTGTGCTTCAGCTGCAACATCAAACGGTATAGCTTCCTTTTCTTTTTTTGAAATATTATCCAGATCTAAAACCATTGATGTAAGCTCATTTACCAAGCTAATGTTATCATCACTCAAATATTTTTTATACTGTAAAAGCTGTTCTTTGCATTTGTCAATTTTATTTTGCTTTCCTTTAACAGTCTTTAATTCACTTACCTGGTTAAGCACACTATCCCACCAGCGATGAATAAAATCATCGTTAAACTTGCTTTTCGATAATGTGTACTCCTGCTTTATCTCACTTGGAGTAGGTTTATAAAAAGGAAAGCATACTTCAAATTCTGTTAAATCCGATAAAACATACATCAACTCATCATAATTTGAAAAATAAACATCTGGTTTTACCGAATCCCTTATCCACTTTTTGTTGGAACTCATTTTATATAATTTCATCATAACAACTGATTCTAAGCGATGATAAAGTTGGTCTTTGGGTATGTGATTTGAATTTAAGGGTACATAATGCAAATTAGATACTAAAAAGCTCTCGTCACTTTCTGTTGTGTATTTTTTCAGTAAATTAAGAATCGTGCTATTACTACAATGTTTTGAATCGATTGATTCAGAACAGGGAGATAATATCGATGTATGAAATACAGCATTTGGAGCATGGCTATCACTTATATTGTTTTGAATTTTAAATGCAGCTTCACAACTTTCACACATTCCGTTACTGGAAAGCTTTAAAAACAATCCCCATTTCCCACAGTTTTTACATCTTGGCATTTTGTCACGTCCTTTTTTGTAGTAAACTTATTCTTCAACAATATCCGTTGTGCCGAGCACCAAGCCAAAGCAGCGGCTGTCATCTGTGGTAGAAATATCCTTATACTTAGGATTTAAAGATATAAGCTTATCTCCGCCGTATTTTTTGACATAGCCCTTGCCGTCAACATCGAAAATACCTATCTGACCTATATCCACAGCAGGCTGTTTACGTACTAAAACATAATCTCCATCGCTGAACTTAGGTTCCATACTGTCACCGTCAACACGCAGAATAAAATCCGCCTTACGGCTCTCCGGGGTTAGAGGCACGCTTACCTTTTCCCAATGTTCGTAGTCTTCCAGCTCATCGCCGAGACCTGCGGAAACGGGAGCATAATTTATGCTTATCTCAATGAGCTCATCTCTATTAGGCTCAGGCTTGTATGTGCACCGTTTATACTCAATATCAATAACAGCTGTTACCAGCTCCTTACCGTATTCGTCAAGAGTGCGGTATTTTTTTATGATTATGCCTTCTTGCTCTGTAAGCACTATGGGAGCATCGGCAACAGGCTCTTTGGCTCTGTCCATTGGCACATCATAACCCATTAGCCACGCTTCGCTGACATCAAAATACTTTGCCAAAACATATAGCCTGTCTTGTTTAGCTTCGAACTTGCCCGAAACATATTGGCTAATTGCAGATTTGGGTATTTTTGTATCACTTGAAACTTCGCTTTGCTTTTTTCCTCTAATTGCCATAATTTCTGATAAACGTTTAGCAAAAGTACTTTTCATTTGCCTCACCTCTTAAATAATAATATCATATCTTAAACTAAAATTCAAGAGGGCTTTGAAAAAAAGTTTAGAAAAATTGAAAAAAAGTATTGACAAGAAAGAATTAGCGTGGTATTATATAGTTAGTTCAGAAATGTTGAACGCAAAACAATAGGAGGTGATTACATTGTCTTGGGATTATAGCAAACTCAATGGTAAAATAGTTGAGAAATGTGGCACTCAGACGGTTTTTGCTGAAAAGATAGGGCTTTCAGAACGCAGCGTATCACTGAAACTCAACGGAAAAATCGGCTGGAAGCAGCAAGAAATTGCTAAAGCCTGTGATATCCTTGATATACGCAAAAACGATATTGCAGCTTATTTTTTTACTCCAACAGTTCAGAAATCCTAAACATAAACTTTCCAACCACTGAAAGAATGAAAGGAAGTGAGAAAATGGAGAACAAATCTAACTTTACAGCCACGGAAGCAAAAAATCTCCTCTGGGAACATATAAAAATGCTCTCAGAGGAGGCGAAAAGGGAGCATACAGCTGAGGGGCTTGACAGATTAACGGCTGCCATCTGCAACGCTCTGCTTGCTCTCTTCAATCTGTGACTTTTGATGCTTGGCATCAAATAACGCCTTTTGAGCCAATATCTTCAATGCGCAACTATTGTTAATACGAAGCTCACAAGAGGTTATACAGCCACACCAATTTTTTATGTCCTTACCATTACTCATAAAAGGACAGAAACTCATTTATATCCCCCCCTTCACTGTAAATTGTCATCATTATACAGCGTAAGAGGTGGGTTGTCAAGGAGTTGAAAACATGGAAGAGAAATTCAAAGTCAAAAGAGCGCCAAAGGAAGCGCCTATCGAATTTGCCCAGCTGAGAACTTACCCCGAAGCCGCCAAAATGGTTGAGGAGGTCATGCAGATCACCAACAACACCAAAGCTCAGACTGTTTATGATATGGTCAAATATGCTTATGACCATATGGAGATCATTGAGCAGTAAACTTATTATCTGTCCGGGACAGGAAGGAGATGAGGAGAAGTTGCCATACAGAACCGTTAAACCCGCTTATCCGGCACTGGAAGTAGAAATTGCCTGCAGGCAAATAAAGAAGAAAGACATAGCGAAAGCAGCAGGGATAAGCGCTGACTACCTGAGCAAAAAACTGACGGGACGTGCAGGCTTCACACTTGATGAAGCTCTTGCAATACATGAAAAATACTTTTCAGATGTTCCGGTACAGGTACTGTTCAAAAAAAGCGGCGAAGTACATTCGCACTCCGCCAAAGAAAACTAAATTTTGCCAAGCTTACTTCTTGCTGCTCTTAGAAGATGTCTTGGTCTGAGAAAGAGCGCTTCCGGCAACTGACTTAGAAGTCTTGCTGTATCGACCATCTCTAAGAATAGTCGATGCTTTTGAAGCGACAGACGCACTTGTCTGCTTAGTGTTTGACATGAACATTCCTCCCTTCATATTAGTTTATAGCCTAATTATACTACATATAGTAATTATTGTCAATAAAATGGCTATATATGGTATTTACGAAAAACTTTGGGAGTTGTTTGTCAACCTGCACAATTTATAAAATATTAACACGTCTAAATATTATAAGAAGGAGAAATAAATATGAATGAAACCACAAAGCCCATCACCAGAGAAATGATGTCCGAAAGCGGACGCAGGATCATACTCGTGAACGAGCCAAGCCCTGAGATTATGGCAAAATGTCTCAAGCGTATCATCGACAAGAAGCTGCTCGAAGCGGCTAAGGAAAAGGCAGGTGTAAAGTAATGAGCACATACAACGTATATGTCCACCTCAGGTTCAAGGGCGGCGCATTCAACGATGTGTACAGCGTATCGGCTGGGTCGAGAGAAGCTGCCGAAGCTAAGGCAAGGGACAGGATTTTCGCTGAAAACAGTCTTGACGATCTGGTCGAGGCGGTTATCACAGATGTTTGCAAGGAGGTGTAAAAATGAAATGGTATATCCTTAGATACGCCTATGAGGGCAGGAAGTACAGCTGCCGCATTCAGGCACACAGCTTTGAGATGGCGAATGAATGCGCTCAGCAGTTTGTTGGTGCGGCTCGGATACTGTCAATCAGCGAGTGCCCTGTGCAGGGATAAAAAATCCGCCTGATTCGGTTGCAGCCGAGGTCAGGCGGAGGAAAAATAATAAACAGATATATTATCATCTGCATTATAGCAGATAATGAGGAGAATGTCAAGATGAAAATCAAAATATGCCTATGCCGCAAATGCGGCAGGCGCAAGGCGTTTTACAAGTCTCTCGGGCTGTGCTACTGCGTTTCATGTTACCGCAGGATTTACGGGGAGGCAAGGGACTGATGGAACAACTCACCCTGATCGAGGACGAGCAGATCACCCCGAGGAGCGGCGCAAAGAAGTACAAGGAAAACGTCCTTGTACGCAAGGAACGGGAGCACATTGACGAAAATATTCAGCGTTTCCTGCAGTTACAGCAGTTGCCGTATGAATCGAAATTGTCTCACGCCGCAAAAATGGCAAAGGATTTTTATAATACCATCACTTCTCCCGTGGGAGAATATTACGCAAACTGTCATGTGTCTGTGGGCGGACTTGACAGCATTACCCTGCTGCTTTTTCTTCGCAGTATAGGCATTGACGTTCCTGCAATATCAGTTTCAAGCATTGAGGACAGGAGCATTCAGCGCATACATAAACAGCTCGGTGTTATACAGTTGAAAACGTCCCGAGACAAGGACGGAAAGCCATACTCCAAACACAGGATTTTGCAGGAATACGGATTTCCCGTTATCAGTAAGGAAAAAGCGGCGAAAATCGAGCATCTGCAGAACCCGACCGAAAATAATGCTACTATCCGACACGCTATCATTACGGGCGAAACGGGAGAATACGGCGGGTGGCAGAAGAACAGCCGAATGAAGCTGCCGTTAAAATGGCTGTATCTTTTCGGCGGATATGAAAACGAAAACGAGGGCGTTAATTACAAAACGCCGCCGTTCAAAGTCAGTTCGCAGTGCTGCTATTGGCTGAAAGAAAAGCCATGCGACGATTGGGCGAAGGAGCATAACAGCTTCCCTTATCTGGGGCTTATGGCTTCGGAGGGCGGCAGGCGTGAAAAATCACTAAAAATGCACGGCTGTAATTATTATGGCAAAGATACGGTCCGTTCCGCTCCGTTTGCCATATTCAACAGGCAGGATATTTTGCAGCTGGCGTTAGATTTGCACGTCCCCGTTCCCGAGATATACGGCACCATTGAGCGCAAAGGAGACGGCACCCTGTACACGACCAAGGCACAAAGGACAGGCTGTGATATATGCGGTTTCGGAATACATATGGAAGCCCGTCCGCATAGATTTGACCGTCTGAGGGAAGCCAATCCCAAAGCTTGGGAATATTGGATGTACCATGTTTGCAAAGACGAGGACGGCACAGAATACGGCTGGGGACGTGTCCTTGATTACATAGGCGTAAAATGGGAGGATATCCCCGAAAGCAACGAACAAATGTCACTTTTTGATATGGAGGAACAACCATGAAAATAGAACTTTATGACCTTGTACCGCTTGTAGAAAAAGCGGCAAAATATGACGCTATCATCAGCTACATAAAGACAAAAAATTACATTGACAAGGACGATATCCTGGCGTTTGCGGGCGAGCCTGACACCGCAGAAAAGGCGGAGGACATCACAGATGGAAATTTCTGATTTTCTGTGCAACAGCCGTGCTTTTCAGCGCTGCGAGGACAGATATCTGAGCGATGCGGATCATGACGGCGATGAGGACGATAACGACATAGAGAACGAGGAGGACGCAGAGGAAGATGACTGAATCGGAATACCGTTCTCACCCATCTGTAAGCCGCTCTGAACTCTGGAAGCTGATATCGGAAGGTCCCGAAAAATTCAATTATCTGCGTTCAAATCCTCAGCCTCCGACAAATGCGCTGATATTCGGTCAGGCATTTCACATGGCGGTTTTGCAGCCCGAAATTTATGATGACAATTTTGCCGCTCCCCCTTCTTGTGACAGACGGACAAAAGCGGGAAAAGAGGTCTGGAGCGAATTTATCGCACTGAATAAAAACAAGGTGCTGATACCCAGTGAATGGCAGGAGCAGATCATGGAAATGAAAAATAAGCTGATGTCCGATTCATTTGTGCGTCAGCTGCTTTCAGGAGACCCTGAAAAGCCATTTTTCTGGACTGATAATCTTACGGGAGAGGGCTGCAAATGCCGTGCGGACTGTGTTACCGAAATAGGCGGTGCTGTATATGTTGTGGATCTGAAAACCACGGAGAATGCTGCAACGGACAAGTTTATGAAAAAATCCATTGACTATGGATATCCTCTCCAGGCTGCCATGTACTGTGAAGGCGTAAAACAGGCAACGGGCCGTGAATGCAGCTTTGTGTTCATTGCTATTGAAAAAACGCCGCCTTACGCAGTGAATATCATGCAGGCAGACGAGATTTACAGACAGTACGGTTATGATATTTTCAGGGAAGCATTGGGCATTTATCATGACTGTAAAATAAACAATAACTGGTACGGCTATCTCGGCAAATTCCATAACATAAATATTCTGGGACTGCCGGCCTACCTTGCAAAGGAGTTTGAATAATTATGGAAAACGCACCTGTTACATATCAGAATAATACACCTCAGAATTTTAGCGCCAATGTAATGTCAGCCGGGCTTGACAATATCAATCAGGGTACTGTGGCAATAGAGGCAAGCAGAGCGATCGCCGAGGCTCAGGGTGCCCTTATTTTGGCAAAGCAGTATCCGAGAGATGAAATAAAGGCATACGCAAGAGTTATTGAAGCGTGCCAGCGTCCTGAGATGGCTGCCAAAGCATTCTACAGTTTTCCGAGAGGAAAAGAAACGGTTGAAGGTCCCACGATCAGATTTGCGGAAGAACTTGCCCGCTGCTGGGGCAACTTTGATTATGGAATAAAGGAGCTTTCTCAGGATAACGGAAAAAGTGAAATGCAGGCATACGCCTGGGATCAGGAAACAAACACAAGAAGCGTTCAGAACTTCACCAATCCGCATCAGCGTGAAGCATTCGGAAAAATGCAGGTGCTTACCAAGCAGCGTGATATATATGAGAATAACGCCAATATGGCAACACGCCGTCTGAGAGCACGTATTCTTGCCGTTCTTCCGTCTTGGTTCGTGGACGGCGCTATTAACGAATGCAAAAAGACACTTGCGGGGCAGAACGATATGCCGCTGATAGACAGGGTCAAAAATATGGTGGTTCAGTTTGCAAAATTCGGCGTTACACAGGAACAGATAGAAAATCGCCTTAAGCGCAGAATTGATACGATGTCATCTGACGATTTTATTGAATACATCGGTATTTTCAACGCCATAAAAAGCGGTGAAAGCAAGGTTGCGGAATGGTTTGAGACAGACAAGAACGCCACTGCCACAGACCTTACGTCAGCCTTGAAGGGCGGTGACGGCAATGATAATATGTGACAGCCGTGAAAAGAAAAATGCCCATATCCTGCAGTATTTTGACAGGAACGGCATTGCTTACAAGGTCAGAAAAATGGACGTTGCAGACTATCAGACCGAGGGCAGGGACACGCTTGTTATCGACCGCAAGCAGAACCTTGACGAGCTTGCAACAAATCTTACCAATCCGCAGGACAAGGGCAGATTCTGGCGGGAAGTACGCAGAGCGTATTCTTCGGGCATAAAGATGATCGTTCTTTGTGAACATGGCAAGGGCATAAAGTCCATTCCCGATGTGGTCAAATGGAACAGCAGATATTCCACTGTTACGGGGCATGTCCTGCAGGAAAAAATTTATCAGTGCCACATTTCATATGGCGTGGAATTTCTTTTCTGCAATAAATCCGAAACGGCGGCAAGAATAATTGAACTTCTCGGAGGTGCATCTGATGATAAATAAATGGATAGGCATGGGACGGCTCACAGCGGATCCTGAGCTTCGCCAGACACAGAGCGGGGTATCTTCCTGCAATGTTACCGTTGCCGTGCAGCGTGACTTTACGGACGGCAGCGGCGAAAGGCAGTCAGACTTCATCAATGTTGTGGCATGGAGACAAACTGCGGAGTTTATATGCAGATATTTCAGCAAGGGCAGCATGATAGCCGTTGAGGGACAGCTGCGCACAAGAACCTATGATGACAAGCGCTATCCCGATGTCCGTCACTATGTTACCGAAGTTTATGCCGACAAGGTAAGCTTCTGCGGCAGTAAAAACGATAACGGTGAAGCGGCTGCGAAACCTGCACAGACAGCACAGCGCCCTGCTCAGACTGCTCCCGCTGCTGATCTGAGCGATTTTGAAGAAGTAGTCAGCGACAGCGATCTTCCGTTCTGAGGTGGTCTGAATGCCGAAAAAGAAGAGCTTTATCCTTTATGCGGATTATATAAAGCATATAGAGCGATTATCAGACGATGAAGCAGGGAAGCTGTTCAAGGCGATCTTCTGCTATGTGAATAATGGCAGGCTGCCAGACCTTGACGGAATGGCGGCTATGGCATTCTCATTTATCTCAAATCAGCTGGACAACGATTTGCAGAAGTACGAAGAAACGTGCAAAAAGCGCTCTGAAAATATCAAGAAAAGGTGGGATAAAGTTAATTCTGCCAAAAAAGCAACGGGAGATTTGTGCGATACAAACGATACAAATGAATACAAATGTATTTTTTGTAATACAAACGATACTGATAATGATAGTGTTAATGATAATGAGAATGTAAATGATATTGATAATGATAGTGATAGTGTTAGTGTATTACATAGTAATATGCGCCCTATGGGCGAACACCACACAATACACCTGACACAAAAACAATACAATGACCTTTGTGAAAAATACAGTCAGGCTGTTGTAGAGCGATATATTGACAAAATAGACCATTATCTTTATTCCAACGGCAAAGCACCTTACAAAAATCATTATGACACTGTTATTAAGTGGATAGAGGAAGACGGCGCAAAGGCACAGCCTTCCAAGCAGCCGTCATTCGACCTTGACCTGATCGTAAATCATGCAATCAAAAATAAACCGGAGGTGTAAATTGAAGAAATGCTTTTCCGATCCGGCTGTTTTCAAGCAGCTGGAAACCGACTGCTATAATGCAGGCTGCAAGGATCAGGTAATTGATTGCTCTGAGTTTCCTGCGGCTGAGTACAGATATTTTGCACGACTTTGCGGCGTATATGCGATGTTTAAAAGCAAAGCCATAAGTCTGGAGCAGGCTGCTATTGATGCCGTTAAGCTCAATGAAATTGTTGTCAAAGCCATAAAAGGCGCAATAAAAATTTGCACTTGTGATGGCTGCGGGAGATAAGGAGGACTGGCAATGACAAGATTTGTAAATCTTGATGCGGCGTATGATATCGGAACACTAACAGATTGGTATATATCGTCAGTCACTGATGATCCGCCTGTGTGGACTGACGAACACATTGAGGAACTGTTCAATGATTTCTATGTAATTCCTAAAGATACACCTGACGCCGATGTGCAGGAAGTCAGGCAGGGAAAGTGGGAAGAAATCCGAGACGCATATGGACAGCTTGAAGGGTGGATGTGCAAGGAGTGCGGACGGGAAATGAAAGCGAAAGAAAACTACTGCCCTAACTGTGGGGCAAAGATGATGCAAGAGTGAGGAGGGCTGACAATGGATAGGAAAGCAACAACAGCAGCGTTGTCGCTCCTGCTTGAATTACATATAAATCCGCACAACGACCCACGCATTTATATGTCAAAGGAAGTAACATTCGACTATGGTACATTAAATCAAGTCAGAATTGATTATATGCGGTTTGTTCCCGTAAACAATACTATTTCGGGAATAGAAAAAGGTGATTTTTACTGCTATGAGATTAAATCATCTGTTGAGGATTTTCATTCCAAGAACGGACATAACTTTATAGGCGACTTTAATTATTACGTTATGCCGCCTGATGTTTATGAAAAGATAAAAAACGAAATTCCGTATCGTGTCGGTGTTTATGTTGCGTGTGAAAACGGTTTAAAATCCGTCAAAAAAGGTAAGCGATCAGACAGGAAACGTCCTGCGCTTGAAATGCTGCTTATGATGTTTCGGTCTGCGAATAGAGATAGGAGGTATAACAATGACACCTAATGAATTTGTGAAACTGTATATGCAGAATTGCCAATACGAAAACGAGTTATCTTTAATGGCGGCGGCTATTGCCGAGGAAAACGGTCTTGTAGTTGTTTTCGGTGCTTCCGACGATTTATGCGAGATAAGAGGTGCGGAAGATGATGAAATCGACTGTTTTGACGGCGGCGAAGCGACTATTGCAGGCGCAAAGGTAAAAATCAACTGGTGTAAGGACGGGTATTCATGGACTTATGATACAGATATACCGCACGAATGTTTTGACGTTTACGAGGACGGCGAAAAATATTGCAGAGGTATTGTATTTTCAATATCTGATGTAAGGTTGCCTGCTGCTGATGTTACACCCGTGAAGCATGGCAAATGGTTGAATTTTTACGGAAATTACACTACAGCCGAATGCGATGTATGCGGAGAATGCTTTGAGGTCACTTTTGAGGGTGAAAGCAATAAAATGTTGTTTGACGCATTTAGGCAGTCTTACCGATATTGCCCCAACTGCGGAGCTAAAATGGACGGAGGTGATGAAAATGTCTGATTACGAAAAATATTTATTCCGTGGCAAGGAAAAAGATAGTGGCAAATGGATATATGGCGATTTACGTCATATATCTGACGGTCACGGCGGTTATATCCTATGTATCGTGGACAACACAAACGGCAAAAACAACGATGTTACAGGTGTCGAAGTAGTTCCCGAAACAGTTGGAATGTTCACAGGCTCAACCGATAAGAGTAGAACAAAGATTTTTGAGGGGGATATCGTTAAGGGCACTGCATATTCTGCTACAAATATTGGTGTGATTGTTTGGATTGATGAAATTTCAGGATTTGGTGTGCGCTATGTCAACGCCCCAAATCCTACCGCTTGGGTAAATTCATCTATTTTGAGATGTGCTGCAATAGGAAAAACAGACGAATTTGCAGCGGAGGTCATCGGCAACATTCACGATAATCCCGAATTGCTGAAAAAGGAGTGATGCATATTGACTGTGCAGGAGGTCAAGGCGGTGCTGAATGATGCACGAGAGGCAGGGAGCAAGTACCTTAATGCCAGAAATAAGCACAAAAGCTATGAGAGCAGACTTACAGACGGCAAAACAGTGCGATATAACAGCACAGGCGCAGAATATGAGCGCAACGGAAATTCCGTTGAAGAATCATATTGCGAGGTATCTGATTATGAAACCCAAGCGGACAAATGCAAAGCAGAACTTTCAAACCCGTATTGTGCGGCGGGCAGGCTCATTTACCTTGTGAAAGATGAACGGCAGCGGGAAGTGCTTAACCTGCATTATCTTTACTGCAAGTCTTGGGGACAGATCGCTGCCAAAATGGGAATCAGTGTGCGGCACGTACATAATTTACACGGGTATGCTCTTGTGGAAATTTCAAAAAAAGCTTGACATTTCACTATGTTTGTGCTAAAATGGGTATAGTGAATTTTTATATCCGCTTACGGTTAAAGGCTGTAAGCGGATTTTTTTATCCTATTTTTCGGCAGGTGGTGACCCGTGAATGAAAAAAATTTAACTCCTTTTTCTGAACGAAGCGTGAGCGAAGCAAGAGAAGCAGGCTCCAAAGGCGGCAAAGCTTCAGGAGAGACCCGTCGGCGCAAAAAGGATATGAAGCAGAAGATGAAGGCTCTGCTTGAGCTTCCCGCTGCTGCCAATGACAGGGAGCAGCTTGAAGCTCTCGGTGTTTCTCCCGATGATATGGACAACGAAATGGTGCTTGTTATGTCTATGTTTCTGAATGCGACTCAGGGTGACACAAAGGCGTTTGACAGGGTGATACAGATACTCGGCAAGGATATTGCGCACGAGGAGCTTGCCCTTAAAAAGCGTGAGCTTAAGCTTAAGGAAAAGGCTTCTTCCGAGGGAGACAGTGCGGCGCTCTCCAAGCTTGATGAAGTCCTCGGCAAGATCGAAGGGGGCTTCTGATGTTCACGGATATGCAGCAGGAATATTTTCGGAATGCTACGCACCGTTGGAATGTCAAGACAGGGGCGACACGTTCGGGAAAGACGTATATGGACTATTATGCCATTCCCAAGCGCATTCGCAATGTTGCGGGGCGTGAGGGGGCTGTGCTGCTTCTGGGGCACACTCAGGGCACGCTGCTCCGAAACGTCATATACCCTTTGCAGGAGCTGTGGGGTGAGGAACTGGTGAAGCCAATCCGCACGACTGACAACACGGCTATGCTGTTCGGCGAGCGCTGCTATTGCCTCGGTGCCGACAAGAAAACATCGGTGGACAAGATACGAGGTATGTCGGTCAAATATTGCTATGGCGATGAGGTCGTGACCTGGAGCGAGGCGGTCTTTGATATGCTCAAATCACGTCTGGACAAGCCTTACAGCTGTTTTGACGGAACCTGCAACCCTGAGGGTCGGCAGCACTGGTTCAAGATATTCCTTGACAGTGATGCGGATATTTACTGTCAGAAATATACTCTTGATGACAATCCGACCCTTGACCCGAAATTTGTAAGTGATCTGAAAACGGAATATGCGGGAACGATATATTATGACCGTTATGTGCTGGGCAAATGGGTGAACGCGGAGGGCGTTATATATCGCCGCTTCAATGACTGCCCCGGGGATTTTATCATAGACGACCTCAGCGGTTTTGACTTTGTATTTGCCACTGTGGGCGTTGACTTTGGCGGCGGCACATCGGCTCATGCGTTTAATTGCACGGCGTTTACCCGTGGGCTGGGTCAGATGGTCACGATACATGATTACCGCAGGAAGGACGCTGCGACACCTGAGCAGCTATATGCTGATTTTGCGGGGTTTATCGCAGAATGCAGGCTCATTCTCGGGGGCGTTCCGCTGGTCAATGTATATTGCGATAGCGCAGAGCAGACACTCATCGAGGGTATGCGCATAGAGGCGGCGAAAAGAAATTTGTGTGTGGAAATACACAATGCCCGAAAGGGTCCCATAAACGACCGCATACGTTTCTACACGGTGATGATGGGTGCAGGGCGGTACAAGATATTCAAAGGCTGCAAATCCACTATAGATGCGCTGTCAGAGGCTATGTGGGACGACAAAGTTAAAACGGCTGATGTACGCCTTGATGACGGCACAACAAACATTGATAATCTCGATGCGCAGGAGTACAGCACGGAGCCGTTTATGCAGGACATGATGGAGAGGAGGATATCATATGATACCCGAAAAGCAGAGGTATGAAAATCTTGAAAAATTCACGCCCGATGTTGCGGGGAAATATGATATACCTGTTATCAGGGCCGATGATGTTGCATTCTCCGACTTCATCGGCTTTAATTATGCCAAAAGCTGCAAGAAATGTGAAGGCAGAGCTGTTCACTTCTTCCTTGATGATTACCAGTTTTTCAGGGTATGGAACTATCCTCGGGACTATGTCAGTCTGCTGTCAAAGTTCTCCTGCGTGCTGTCTCCTGATTTTTCGCTGTACACCGATTTTCCTGTGGCTATGCAGATATATAATCATTACCGCAAGCACTGGCTGGGGGCGTACTGGCAGTCATTGGGAATAAAGGTCATTCCCACAATTTGCTGGAGTGATGATAGCTCCTTTGAATGGTGTTTTGACGGCGAACCTGCGGGCGGCGTTGTTGCCGTTTCATCGGTGGGAACGCAGAACAGCAGGACAGCGAAAGCGGCGTTTCTGAGGGGCTATGAGGCTATGTGCGAACGGCTCAGTCCGTCCAAAATAATCTTTTACGGCTCTGTTCCCGATGAATGCAGAGGGAATATAATTCACATCAAATCTTTTCAGGATAAATTCAGGGAGGCAAGAACTAATGGGTGGTAGAGGAAGTGCAAGCGGAATATCTCAGGGAAGTAAATTTTCTTATCGCACAGAAGGCTCAGCAGGAAGTCACCAAAAAGAAGCTGATCAAATAATAAGTTCTATGAAATTCGTATTATCTGACTTTGGAATGGAATCGGCTTTAACGAGCATATGTTATTCTTCCGGCAACAGGGCAAGTGCAGGAGCAGATGGCTTTGGGGGAGTAACTATTTCCAAACAATATTTGCAGAACGGAAATGGGAAAAATGATGGATATTTTACCAGCAACACATTTGCAGGGACTGGGGCACACGAAGCAGGGCATCTTGTCAGCAATCAGCTGCTAAAAACAAAGGTAATTCCTAATGCGAGCAATCTTGAAAAAGCAACGGCTCGCCAAAAGAACAAACTTGACAAAGCCATCATAAAAGAAGCTTCAAAGCGTTATGGTTCTAATCCATCTATTTCCAAATATGGATCATCAAACGCAGCTGAAAAGGTCGCAGAGGCCGTATCTGATGTTTACGTAAACAAAAGAAATTCAAACCCTTACAGCAAAGAGATTGTGTCTGTTATGAAAGATATCAATTCTGGAAATTTTAAGCCTAAGATAAAATGAGGTGATATAATGGGTGGTAGAGGTGCTTCCAGTGGGGTGAGCGATAAAGGCAAGCGATACGGAACCGAATACACAACACTTGCGCAATTTGGAGAAACTAAAGTTATAAAAATGAATGGCAATAACTCCTTAACTGCTCCTATGGAAACAGCATCAAAAGGGCGTATATATGCTACTGTTGATAATAATGGAGATATAAAGCATATTACATTTCACGATTCAAACAGGGAGCGAAGCAAGCAAATTGATGTCAAAGGCAAGCCGCACAACGGGCTTATGCCTCACGTACACGTTGGATATGAGCACAATGAAATTGCCGACCGTGATCTAAACGATAAAGAACGGTCGTTTGTAACGAATTTGCTGAACCAATGGGAAAGGAAACGAAAGCACTTGAAAATCTGATTTGTTTGTGATATAATAAAATAAGCATAAGGGATAGTTTAAATAGGAAAACAGCTTATTGCAGATTTCGGTGCAACTCCGAAAACTTATGCTTAATAACAAGCAGTAGTATAGGGTGAGTACGCTTCCATTGTGTTGAGGCGACGGTTGAAATCCGTCCGCTTGTTACCGTCTGAGAGATCAGGCGGTTTTTTTATGCCTTTTTTAGACAGGGAGTGATGAAAAATGATGATAGAAAAAATGCGGCAGGCGTTTCCCAAGGAAGAATTTCCGGGAGACAGCGGATTTTACGGCAGTTATATTGATGGCTGGCAGGCTGTGTATGAGGGGCGTCCCCAGTGGCGCAGGGTGAAGCGTGCGGGGCTGAACAAGGGCACCGAGCGGCAGATGAATATGCTGAACACGGCGAAAATACTGTGCGATGAGTTTGCTCACAAGTGCTTTGCGGAGCAGGTGGACATATCCTGCGGGTCAAAGGAATATGACGACTTTATCCTTGATTTCCTCTGTCGTGAGGGCTTCTGGAAGAACATTCCACGGCTGCTTTCTTCGGCGTTTGCTCAGGGCGGCTGTGTGCTGAGGGAATATATCAGCAGCGGAAAAGTCAAGCTGTCATATGTTGAGGGACGGCAGTTCTACCCATTGAAATGGGACAACAGGGACATTACCGAGGGCATTTTCGGCACGGTATCAGCCAAGGGCAAATATTATTACACGTTATTCGAGAAGCATTCCGTCAAGGATGATGATATCCTTGTGGAGTGCTTTTTGTTTAAGTCCTCCGACCCAAATGCTCTGGGCGATCAGGTGGCAGTATCGGAGCTTTACCCCGATATGGGGGACACGTTCACATACGCCATCGACACGCCGCTGTTTCAGTATTTCAAGCCTGATTTCCCTAACAATATTCCCCTGGAGCTGCCTTTGGGTATCAGCTGCTTTGCCAACTGCGAGGACACGCTCAAAGCCCTTGATGTGGCGTTTGACAGCTTTGCGAGAGAATTTATTCTCGGCAAAAAGAGGATAATCGTGCCGTCATCGTGCATCAGGACAGTAATTGACCCTGACACGGGTAAGACAGAGCGGTATTTTGACGCTGATGACGAGGTGTATCAGGCGCTGAAATGCGACGAGGAAAAGGACCTGAAAATCACGGACAACACGGTAACGCTGAGAATACAGGAACACGTTGACGGTATCAATGCGCTGCTGAATATTCTGTGCTTCCAGGCGGGCTTGTCTCCCGGGGCGCTTTCGTTTGACAAGGCAGGCGGTGTTAAGACCGCAACCGAGGTCGTCTCCGAGGAGAACAAGACGGCGGTCACTATCCGCTGTCAGAAGAATCTTCTGGTGGAGTTTATTGAGGGTATGTGCAGGGCAGTGCTGAAACTGGCACAGATAACAGGCGAGGTCCCCCGGGGCGATTTTGAGGTCACTGTGGCATTCAAGGACAGCGTTGTTATTGATGACAACACGCTTATCGCAAACAACATCAGTCTTGTAACGGCGGGGCTAAAGTCAAAAATTTCCGCCATTATGGAGATAATGAAATGCGATGAAGAGGCGGCAAGGCGTGAGCTTGAAAGAATAAATGCGGAGAGTGCTGTTATGGGCATATCGGACGGCGAGGGGTTTATCGGCGGTGATATGAATGACAAGGGAACAGTATGATGAGCTTTCGGCTCCGCTTGTGCGGGTGCTGCTGGACATGGAGGACGATATCCTGCGGGAAATTGCGGCGCAGCTGTCAAAGGACGGCAGGATATCAGACACGTCAAAGTGGCGGATAAGGCAGCTTGCGAGGGCGGGACGTTTCGACAAGCGTGCTGCTGCCATAATTGCGGGATACGCCGAGGCGGAGGACGGGCAGGCGATGGACGCTGTTCTTGCGGCGGCTGAGACGGAGATAGGATATCTTGACAATGCGGTGCAGGCGGCAAATGCTGCGGGGCTGTCGGAATATTTCTCGGACATTCCTGCGGAAGCCTCAGCCATGAATGCTGCCAAGGCGTTTCAGCGACAGGCGGCAAGTGACCTTAACCTTGTAAACACGGTCATGGGGTACAAGGCAAAATCGGCGTATGTGAATGCTGTGAACGCAATTTACCGTGACACTTCCGAGGGCAGGCAAGGCACTCTTGACGTTATGGGCAAGGGTGCGGCAAAGGCTGTATCGGGGCAGATGTCCTTGCAGGAGGCGACCCGCAAGACCATCAGAGAGCTTGCTCAAAAGGGTATTCCCGCTTTCGTTGACAAGCGTGGGCGAGAGTGGTCTCCCGAGGCTTATGTGATGATGGATATGCGGTCAACGCTGGGAAACACGGCGAGGGCTGCGCAGGACGCACGATGCGATGAATACGGGATAAACCTTATCGAACTAAGCTCACATCTGGGCGCACGTCCCAAATGCGCCATTGACCAAGGAAAAATTTATTCCCGTGACGGCACAAGCGGAGTAACCACAGACGGCGCAGGAAATAAAATACATTTTACTCCTTTTTCCCAGACCAGTTACGGGCAGCCTGACGGAATACTCGGTATCAACTGCGGACACATACAATATCCATTTGCTTCGGGCATCAATTTTCAGCGGTATTTCCCGTACCCGAAAGAGGAAAATGACGAGAGATACAGGCAATTCCAGCAGCAGAGAGCCATGGAGCGGGGCATCAGAGCCGCCAAGCGGGAATGTATGATGCTGCAGGAAACGGGCGACACAGAGGGCTTGCAGAAAGCTTCCTTGCGGCTCCGCACTCAGAGGGAGAAATACAGGGCCTACTGCAAGGAGACGGGGCTTAAACAGCACAATGACCGCACTCAGGTTTATGGGTATGACAGGAGCAAGAGCAGCAAGGCGGTTTGGGCGGAGAGGAAAGCTGCAGGAAATGCCTTGACAAACGGCTCAAACAGCAGTATAATTAAGACAAGAGAACAGACAAAGGCGATTATCGCCAAGGCACAGGCACAGAGCAGACCTATCTTTGCTGTAGATGATGAGGTTAGGGGTGCGTTCGCAACAAATGTTAGCCGTGTTCTTCCAAAAGAGGGCTTCTATGATGTTGCATTGCATGGAACACCTAAAAATGTTGAATTTTTCGGTGAGCCCATTGATGCAAAAACACTTGCTAAAATCATCAGAAACAGAAAAGACTACTCCAAGGGAAGCAAGGTCAGGCTTTTATCCTGTTCCACAGGTAAAATTACTGATACCGCCAATTGCTTTGCACAACAATTGGCAAACGCTTTGGGAGTTGAAATTGAAGCACCGACTGATGATATATTTGTTTATCCGAACGGCGATTTTATTATTGGAAAGAAAAATAACGGCGAAATGAAAATATTCTATCCTCGTGAATAAGGAGTTGATTATATGAAATATATTACCAAAGATGAGATATCTGAAATGAAAGCAAGTGAACTCAAAAATTGCTTCTCCGTCGAGCCTGTTTCACATAAAGATAAAATATTATCATATATGAAAAACACTCCTGTTGTTGCAGCAACTACTGCTCTTGTAACTGACTATATTACAAAGGAACAGTTTTATAAAGCCAACAATGCCCACTCTGACGGTGTTTATCAGTGGTATGAAGATGAGATATACCACTTTGAAAAATACAACTTAAAGCTGAATGATGATTTTATTCAGCACGTTTTAAGCAATTTTTAATCACCTTACACAAGTAGGGTGATTTTTTATGACCACGTAAGCGTTTTGCAGTTGACTGCAAGGCGCATTTTTTATGCTCCAAAAATTTTTTCAAAAACCTCTTGACTTTTTGTGTTCCATAATGTATAATGAATTTACGGAACACAAAAAGAGGTGAGAAGATGTCTCCGAGAACAGGCAGACCTAAGGCAGAAAACCCAAAGGATATTGATGTTAAAGTGCGATTTGATAAGGATTTGCACGACAAATTGTTAGCATATTGTCAGGAAAACGGCATAACAAGAACAGAAGCTATCCGAAAAGGAGTTCATTTGCTTTTGGCTGAAAAAAAGAAATAACGGCAACGCCGCACGACCAAGCACAAGCGTTACCGTTATAGCCCAAACCACAGAGGATTTGTTAAATCTATTATAGCATATCCTCTGTGGAATGTCAAATATTTTAGGAGGAATATGTTATGAATGAAATTGTAATCGGCAATACAAACGTATCTATCAAAGAATACAAGGGTCAGAGGGTCGTCACATTCAAGGACATTGACACGGTACACGGCAGACCCGACGGAACAGCCCGCAGAAACTTCAACCGCAACAGAGAGCATTTTATTGAGGGAGAAGATTTCTTCGTACGAAATTCGTACGAAGCGAAAAAAGAGTATAATGCTACTGCACCGAACGGCTTAACTCTTCTCACCGAAAGCGGCTATCTTATGCTTGCAAAGTCTTTCACAGACAAGGTTGCTTGGGACGTTCAGAGGGCATTGGTCAAGGCGTATTTCAGAGTAAAGCAGGAGCACACTCCCGAATACGAACAGCTTAAGCTTGAAGATAAGCCGTATGAGTATGTAGATAAGTTTTACAAGGGAATGCCTGTGCTGACCTGTAAGGACATAGAGCATTTCAGCGGAATACATCGCTCGACTATTGCCGGGGTTCTCAGAAGCCACTGTGAAAACGGCAAAGATTATATTCTGCTTTCGGGCGAGGATATGCGCGTCTTTAAGAAAGAGAATGCGAATTATCCCGTTAACGTTCCCAATCTGTATATCGTCTTAAAAGGCGGCTTTGACAAGGTGGCAAAGCATTTCAACATAAAATGCGAGAGTGTGCCTAAGGTGATGATAGAGGAAAAGTGTTCAAATACCCGAGGGGTAGCCAATGAAAGCACTTGCAGGCTTATGAGCTATATCCGCCGTGAGATCAAGGGCGTTGAAGCTCTTACATATTTGCTTGAAAGCAATATGGATCTCGATGATTTTATGTCATTAAAGAGAATACTTGAAAACAAGTTAAAGGCTATAGGCGGGTGGCAGATAGATACTTCCAGCATAAAGCTTGAGGTACATTCACCCTCTGCAAGCGAAATGAATGCAATATATCACGGTAATCGAGGACTTAGGTACATCTAAGTAATTTAATATAGTTTTTAAAGCGTTTTGCCCTCAATAAGAGGGCAAGGCGCTATTTTTATCCCCCTCGAAATCGAGGGGTTAAACAGTAAATCAGCAGCTTTATGGCTGCTTTTTTTATGCCCGAAACGTGCTTACGGCGTTAAACTGAGGACGGAATAAGCCGACAGGCTATAAACGGAGGTAATCATAATGGCAGAAACAAACACAACCGTAACCGAAACCAACAAGGCTGAAAATGGCTCCACGGGAGCCTACGGAGGTGATCCCACACAGGCTGTAAAGGGCGGAGCAAATCTCCCTGAAAAGGCTGTATCTGCGTCTGAGCCTGAGCAGACGGCAAAAACATTTACCCAGGCAGAGCTTGACGCAATAGTCAAGCAGAGACTTGAAAGGCAGGCAAAGGGACAGCCCTCCAAGGAGGAAATGGACGCATTTCGGAAGTGGCAGGACAGTCAGAAAACTGCCGAACAGCTTTCACAGGAAAAGATATCCGCTGCCGAAAATGGCAGGGCGGAGGCTGAAAAGAAGCTTGCGGCGGCTGAGGCTAAGTGCTGCGCTTATTCCAAGGGCGTAACTGCCGAGGCTGTAGATGACGTTATCGCTCTGGCTATGGCAAAGGTATCGGACGATATGCCCATCGAAAAGGCTATTGATGCGGTCATCTCAAAATACCCCTCTTTCTGCTCTGCGAAAAGCGCCCCTCAGGGTGTCACCACGGGGGTAAGCTTCGGGAACGGCGGCAAGCAGCCTTCGGGCGTAGAGGCGGCGTTCCTTGCGAAAAATCCCAACATAAAAATCTAAAAACAGGAGGAATGTAATTTATGGCACATGAAGCACAGGAAAGATATTCGGCTCTGGTCCTGGCAAAAATTCGTCAGGAAAACAAGCTGAAAAACGGCGTTGTATTTAACACCGACTACGAGGGCAGCCCCAAGGCGGGCGTTGTAAAGATCCCCGTAAGAGATGCGGAGGTGGAGGTATCGGACTACGACCGTGCAAACGGCATTCCCGTTAAGCACGGCAGCACATCTTACATCAACTTCCCCATCGACAAGGAAAAGGCAGTAAATGAGCTTATCGACGGCTACGATGCGCAGCTTGTCCCCGACAACCTTGTTGCGGACAGACTTGACAGTGCAGGCTATGCCCTTGCCGTTGCTGAGGATACTGACGGCGCTACCGTACTTCTCGCAGGCGCTACCGTTACCAACATCGGTGCGCTTACCGTTGACGGCATTTACAGCGATATCGTGGATATCAGGCAGCAGATGAGCGAGGCCAATATTCCCGATGACGGCAGACGCTATCTGCTGGTTACCCCTGCGACCTACTCATTTATCCTTAAGTCCCCTGAGTTCGTTAAGGCTTCTTCTCTGGGCGACAACGTAGTCCAGAGCGGTATCGTAGGACGCATTGCGGGCTTTAACGTAATCGAATGGAATGACAGGACTGCGGGTCTGGCAATGATCGCAGGTCACCCCAGATTTGCGACCAGAGCGGAAGAGTTTTCCGTTCCCGTACATCTCCAGGACATGAACGGTTCGGGCAAGTACATCGGTGCAAGTGCGGTACAGGGAAGGATCGCATATGCTCACAAGGTGCTCAGAAGCGTGGCTATCCGTGCGGTATATGCTCCCGGCTCCCTTAAGCTTACAGCGGCGGCAGGCAGCACAAAGGGCAAGACTGTTATCACCGTTGCGGCAGGCGGCGATGCAAGCGGCACTTATGCGTACAAGGTAAATCCTTCCGCAAGGGCTGTTTACGGCGAGACTTCCACCGCATATGCAGGCACAGAGCTTACCAGCGGCACTACCGAAATTGCGGCGGCTGAGGGCAATGTTATCGAGGTAGTTTGCTTTAACTCGGACAGCAAGGCGGTCACTGTCGGCTATATCACCGTGACTGCTGCGATGCTTAAGGCGTAAGGAGTGATTTTATGGCGGCTGACAGGGATTTCTACATAAACATCTACGGCGGCGTGGAGTATGACGACCTCAGCCGCCTGCTCCTCCGTGCGGGAAACGTTATAGACAGCGTTATCCTCACCGAGCCTGACGGGGAAACCCAGGAAAGGGCATATAACTTTGCTGTATGCGCTCAGGCTGAATATATGGGGCTGTGCGGCGGCATTGAAGCGTGGTGCAGTGTTGTATCGGGAAGTGTATCATCGTTCACTGTGGGCTCGTTCTCCATGTCTCAGGGGGGTGCTTCGGGCAGCGGTGCGGGCGGAAGCTCTGCGGGAGTATGCTCCGGGGCGCTTGCCTATCTGGACAAGGCAGGGCTTTTGTACAGGGGGTGCGGCATATGCTGACGGCGGCTATCCCCCGCTATCTTCTGCCGCATTACGCCGATGTTATCCGTAAGACGGCTTCCGATGGCTGGGGCGGCGGCGATACTGAGGTCGCTGCTGTGCTCAGGTGGGTGCGTATAATCCCTGCACGCTCTCAGGTGTTTGCTTTGGGTGGCGATATCCCGCAGGTAAGCGCTAAGATGTTTTACGACTGCCGCAACAGCACGCCTGAGGACTTTGAGTTCCGCACAGGCGATATTATCCGCTTTATGGGGCGTGATTACGTTGTGCAGAAAATCGAAACATACTTTGCGGACGGCGGAGAGCCGCACCATCTGGAGGTGATACTCACATGAGTGTTGATGTACGGATAAACGGGCCTGATATGTCTGTTGTGGCTGACAGGGCTATGGAAGCGGCTTTGTTTGCGGTAGCTGAGCAGGCACTGGGAGACTGCAACCGATACTGCAAGCAGGATTTCGGAGGATTGATTTTCAGCTCCGTTATTCATACTCCCTTAGAAGGCAATTACCGCCTCAGCAATGACACCCCCGAAAAAGAACGTGAATGGGCTATGAGCTCTCCGGGCTCCAGTCTTGAAGCAAATGAGAAAAATGAGGTGGTGCTCCGATGGGTAATGCCTTATGCTGCATATCAGTATAAGCTTCCAAACGCCTATCCCGATAAGAACACACTTGCTCAGAATGAGTGGTGCGAGGTCGCCGAAAACAATCACAGGCAGCAGTGGGATATCACTTTCCGAAACGCATTAAGGAGCAACGGGCTATGATATACGACAAATTTCCCGAAAAGGCAAGGGAGCTGGGAGACATTGACATTGTGGGCGTTGTCTCCGAAAATGACCGCACGGCGGTAATGGTCGCTGGGGCAAAGGTGCTGAAAAAGTATTTTGACGGCACCAAAAAGGTACAGCTCACCCTGCAGATAACGGCGATGGGCGGCATAGACAAGCAAAAGGATCTTATCGGCAGGCTCAGCGGCATTTTAAATTCGCTGGTGTACGGCAAATGGGACATTGAGGGCATTACCCAGCCCCGATGCAGGATAACCAATTTCCCCACGCCGACAGTTAAAAATGCGCACTACTGGATATACACAGCAGGCGTGAACATTGATTTTTATACCAAGGAGGTAATCTGATGTTACTGAAAGATATGTTCAAGGGGGTAAAGACTGACCCCGATTTCAAGGGCTTCCTGACCACTGACAATATGGTAATTGCGGTGGACATCTCGGAAGAGCAGAGCGCTGATGTAGATGACTATGCTGTTGTCTGCTACGGCGGCGGTACTGACCGTTCTTCATCGCTGAACCCCGAGGAAAAGACCAACAGCTATTACTACAAGGGCAAATCTACCCTTAAAACAGGCAACCAGAGAAGCATTGACTTCACTGAGGACAGATACATCGGCGATGAGTTCCAGGACTATGCACTGAGCCATGAGCAGAAGTATGCTACCGGTCAGGCGGCTATCAAGAACTACGTTTATTTCAACACTCTCACAGGCGAGGGCGAAAAGGGCAAGGGCTCTCTTATCATTTCCGATGACGGTTCGGGTGCTCCCGAGGAGAACCTCTCCATCAGCGGCAGCATCAAGAAGTCAGGCGACAACCCTGTTAAGTTCACCTATCAGGGCTTCGGCGGTTACACTGTGCTTGAAAGCTCGCCCTCCGACTGGAGTACCAAGTATGACAGCTACTATGAGCGCAAGGACGGCGCATTTACAAAGCTTGTCAAGGGCAGCTCTGCCCCCGAATTTGCAAAGGGCAAGTATTACAGCAAGGACGGAGAAACGGCGTGATCATATGGGGTCGATCTCGACCCCTTTTATTTTAAACCGAAAGGGTGGATTTTATGGCATACAGATTTAAAGACCGCATTTGCACGGTAGAGATCGAGGATAAAAAATATCCCATATCTTTTTCGCAGGCTATGTCCGAAAGGGTGACAGAGGCTGCGGTGAAGCTGAGAGAGCTTAAGGGCTGCAAAGATGAGGCTGCTGTTGTGGCTGCCATTGACAATGCCATTGACGCTGCTCTGGGTGACGGCTGCGCTGCCGAGATCTTCGAGGGCAGGGCTGCTTCGGCTGTGGAGCGCCTGGACGTACTGAAATACATTCAGGTCGAGGCTGCGGCATTTACCAACCGCTTTGCCGATGTTCGCACCAAACAGTAAGATACTGGTCGTAAACGGCGTTAAGATACCCATTGACCCCGACTTCCGCATAATGTGCGATTACTCGGCGGCGGTGCTCAGGCGGCACACTGAGGGGCTTACCGATATTGTGAGCCGCTTTTATTTTGCGGGGCTGCCCGAGGGCATAGACGCTGCGGAAGCGGCGGAGGCTATGGACGATTTTTACGTCAACGGGCTGGCTGCGGCAAAGGACAACAGCACTATAGGCAGCAAGACCCCTGTCCCCTGCTTTGATTTTGAGGAGGACGAGGGGTATTTTTATGCGGCGTTTATGGGGGCATACAACATTGACCTGAGGACGGCAAAGCTCCACTGGCTGGACTTCTGTGCGCTGTTCAAGGGGCTGCCCGATGATTGCAGGCTCAGACAGATAATCGGCATAAGGGCGCAGAGCCTTGGGGAGATAAAATCGGGCACTGAGCGCAGGAGGATATCAAAGCTCAAGAGCATTTACGGGCTTAAGGTAAAGGTCAAGCGCCGATTTGAGGCTGCAGCCGACCGCAACGCTGCCATTGCTGCCGACCTGAAACGCAGGGCTGAGGAAGCTGAAAAGAAAATGCGGGAGGTGAGAAAATGAGTGAAGCAGGCGAGATAAAATACAAGATCACGGGCGATGACAACGGGCTGAAAGCCTCCCTCGATAATGCCAAAAGGCAGGCGGAACAGACTGCTGCATCTATGACAGCGGCGAGTGAAAGCATCGAACAGGTAGGCACAAGTGCAGCGGCGGCGGCAACAGCTCTGAGCAGCACGGCTTCTGCGGCTGCAAGGGCTGCCGAAAACACGTCACAGGCGGCGGCAGGTGCTGAAAGAATGGGGGCTTCCGTATCAGCGGCTTCCGGAAGCATTGCTTCCTTTGCCAACAGCTCACAGGCATTTATGCAGGGACCTCTCGCCCAGATGGGGCAGGTGTCCTCGCAGGCTCAGGGCGTTGTGCGTGACCTTAACGATGTTGGCAATGCAGCTCAGAACGCAGGACAAAAAGGCGAGGAAGCAGGAAAAAAGGGCGAAAGCACTCTGGGAAAGATAGGCTCTGCGGCAGGCAAGGCGGCACTGGAGATAGGCAAGATTTCTCTTGCGGCTGTGGGTGCTGCGTCTGCGGCGGTAGGGGCTGTTTCCAAGGCGGCTATTGACAGCTATGCCAACTATGAACAGCTTGTAGGCGGCGTTGAAACGCTGTTCGGCAATTCCGCCGATGTGGTCAAGGGCTATGCGGAAGAGGCTTTTTCCACTGTGGGAATGAGCTGTAACGCATATATGGAGACCGTCACAGGCTTTGCGGCTTCTCTTGTCAGCAGTCTTGATGACGACACGGCAAAGGCTGCCGAAAAAGCAAACACCGCTGTTTCGGATATGGCTGATAATGCGAACAAAATGGGCACTGATTTACAGTCAATACAGAACGCTTATCAGGGATTTGCCAAGCAGAACTATACAATGCTCGACAACCTAAAATTAGGCTATGGCGGCACGAAAGAGGAAATGGAGCGGCTTCTTGAAGAGGCTGAAAAAATTCAGAAAACCAAATTCGGCATTGATGTTGATTATGATGTTTCCAGCTTTTCGGATATTGTTGACGCTATTCACGTTGTGCAGACTGAAATGGGCATTTCAGGTCTTACCGCAAAGCAGGCGGCGGAAGCTGTTGCAAGCGGGGCTATGACTGAGGAAGAAGCTTTTGACGCAATGGGAACAACGGCAAAAGAAGCCTCTACGACCATTCAGGGCTCTATATCCACAATGCAGGGAGCATGGCAGAACCTTATGACAGGCATTGCCGACCCTACGCAGGATTTCGACAAGCTGCTGGGTGATGTTATTGACAGCGTTGTCACGGTTTCAAATAACCTTATGCCCCGCATTATGGCGGTACTGCCGCAGATGGCAACAGGCATTACAGAGCTTACCGAAAATCTTCTCCCCCTTATTCCCGACACGCTGGAACAGATGCTGCCTTCCGTTATTGAGGGCGCAAACAGTCTTATTGCGGCGCTGCTTGATACTCTCAGCTCCATTGCTGACACTGCAATTCCCATTGTTACGGAAAACGCAGATGAAATAATCGGCACTCTGCTGTCGGGGCTTATATCCGCATTGCCCAGGGTCGCAGGCTCGGCGGCTGACCTTTGCACTGCGCTTATCACGGCTATACTTTCCAACGCCGATATTATAACGCAGGGTGCTGTGGACATTATAACGGCTCTTGCAAATGGCATTTCCGACAATCTGGACACGCTTATACCCGCTGTTGTAAATGCAGCTCTGACGATAACCGAAACGCTGCTGGACAATGCGGACAAGCTTATTGACGCAGGCGTGCAGCTTATCGGAGCCATTGCGGAGGGACTTGCGGCATCAATCCCGCAGCTTTTACAGCAGGCACCTGTTATTATCGAAAAGCTTGTGGTCGCCCTGATGGACGCAGGACAGGCGCTGATAACCGATGTGCCTAAGTCTATTTGTGAAAACATAGTAAGCGGTCTTAAATCATTTGACTGGACTGAGGGTGCCAACAGTGCCATTGCAGGACTTAATGAGGCTATGAAAAAGGCTGCTGACAATACGGCAAAAGATGACGGTTATGTTGTGCTTGGTTCTCAGGAAGAGGCGGACGCACGTTTGCAGGCAGCTCTGGACGAGCTGGAGGCTCAGAGGGGCGAGCTGACAGGGGCGTACAAAGACCTTGCGGACGGTCTGAACGCCTCGGCTGATGACACGGCAGAGGCGGCGGAGGAAGCAGGCACGACCGTTTCCGAGGCTATAGCTGACAGTATGCCCGATGCAGGCGTTGACGGCGTGGTAGATAAGTCGGAAATGCTTGATGCGGCGCTCAAGGAGCTGGAGGACAAATATGCTGTCCACAAGGTCACGGAAGAGGAATACTGGGCGGGCAGAAAGGCACTGCTTGAACAGTACCGCAATGAGGAAGATGCTGAGTGGTGGAAGCTTTATGACAAGGTAACGGAGCATTATGACAAGCTTGCGGACACCGAGGCAAAGGCAGCTGAAAAGGCTGCAAAAGAAGCGGAGCAGGCTAAAAAGGACGCTGAAAACGCCCTGAAAACTTCCGCCGAGGACAAGTTCCAAGAGCTGGAGACAGAGCAGCTGGAAAAGGGCTATGACGACAGCTGGCTTTTAGAGCAGGAGAGGGCTTTTATCGAGACCCTTGACCACAATTCGGATGTGTACAAGGACTACAATCTGAAACTGCTGAAAGAGCAGAAAAGCACCGACGATAAGGCAGCGAAAGAGGTTGAGACTGCTGCCAAAAAGCAGCGGGACACTCTTGAAAAAGCCTATGACAGCGTTGTAAAATCCCGTGACAGTCTGGCAAGCAGTCTGAAAAGCAGCAGCGGCGATATCTTCAACAGCTCTGAGGAAACGGACAAGCGGACGGGGGCTAAAACCAAGTCCAACAAGATAGACCTTAGCGGATTTGAGAAAAAGCTGGCCGCCAAGAAAAAGCTGACATCAAAAATCGCCGAGCTGTACGAAAAAAATGTGCCTGACAGCCTTATAACCGAGCTGCTCAAACAAGACCCGGAAGCGGCGCTGGACTATGCAACGCAGCTGCTGAAAGACCCGAAAAAGCTATCGAAAATCAAGTCACTGTACAAGGACGATGAGGGCGTAAGCAACATCATTGCCAACATGGTGACGGAAAATTCGGAAGAGTTCGAGAAGTTAGGTACTGACGCAGGCACGCTGTTTGGCGACAGCTTCACGGAAGCGTTCAAGGCTAACTGGGAGCAGTCCATGAAGGACGTTTTTGACGGCAATTACGTTGACGCTGCGGCGGCGAATGTATCTGCTGCCAACTCATCGGCGGTTCTTTCGGCAAATACATCGGCTGCGAACACAACGGCGGCGGACAGTCAGGACACATCTGCGGCGGTCAAACGCACGTCTGCCTCGTCGGGCAACACCGTTTACAAGGTGATTGATCTGAACAGCACATATGTGGCTAAGGTTGTTGCGCAGGAAAACAAGCGGGCTAAGACCGCAAGTGGAGGCTAAAGCATGAATGATACGATCTTAAAAATCGGCAATGTGGATATGTCCGAACACGTTATATGCGAGGCTGTGGATATATCGGCAGCGCCTGTGTATTCGGACAGCTTCACTGCTGTAAACGGCAAGGAACGTAAGAAATGTCTGGGTGTGAGTGTCAGTCTGTCGGCTGATTTTCAGGTGCTGTCGGACACGGTAGCAGCTGCCCTTGTGACCGCCTGCAATGCGGACGAGGTGACCATAAAATACAAATGCCCCACGGTACAGACCAATGTGTTTGACCGCCCGGCTATCCGCTGTGTGCCTGTATTTAACGACGGCACGGTGGACTATTACAACATATCCGTATCTATGACCTGCCCTCTCACGGGCTCAGGCCTTTAGCCTGCCGTACAAGATAACCTATCAGGGTACGGAATACGGTGCGGACGTACTGGCTAACATCAGGCTGAGGCGGTCGCTGGAAGGCAAGGGATTTGACGGTGTGGCCACAACGGAATTTTCCTGCGATGTATGGTCGGCTGTGCCGTTTATCGAGGGCAGCAAGGTAACGTTTAACGGCTATTTGCTGCCTGATTTTTACATTGCCCGGCAGTCCTATTCTGGCGGTGTGGCAAGCATCACGGCGTATGACCTATGCAAAAATCTGGATATTCCATTTGATTACAGTGGATATGACCAGTTCGAGTACACCTACGACGATGACGGCAACAAGGTCTTCGACGAAAGCAAGGCAAAGCGGTATCCCACGTCTCAGATAGTGGGGGCTGTAGCAAATCAGTGCGGTTTTGCTGAGGGCGGATATTCGGGGCGCATGGCACAGCTGTGCTATCAGGATTTTGCAGGCAAGACGTGCAGGGTCATACTAAGCGACCTGTCCCACAACGATGTGGGATACTGGCATGACGGCGGCGGTGTGCTGGCGTTTGTTCCTTTTGCTGCGCCCTCTTCGGGGCTGGAAATGCCTGGAGAGGAGAGCAGGACGGAGGTCATCAGGCGGGGCACAAAACACATTACAGGCGTATATGCCACTGATGAGGCGTATGGCAATGAGTATGCCTCGGGCTCCGACTGGCGGCACACGGAGCGCATTTCGGGACGGTATCTGACTGAGGCGGCTGTACAGCAGATGGTATCGCAGATAGTAGGCAGCGGCGGTGAGTACGCATATCACGGCTGGGAATGTTCGCAGATGATCACTGATTATTTGTACAACATTGGTGATTTCATCGCATACGGCGGCGACAAGCTTCCTGTGCTGAGTGTTGATTTTGATTTCACGGGACTGGGAATCGTGGCTGATGTTTCTGCGCCTGAGGCGGATTGCAGTTTCAGTGAGTATCATGATCTGTACAGCCGCAAGCTGGAGGGCAAGCTGGAGGCAAACAAGTCCTATGGCTGCTTTTTTGCAGGCGACAAGGGATTTGGACTGAGGATAGAAATGTGAGGCGGTTTGATGGCAAAGACTGATTTACTGTGTTACCAGCCCGTTGAGGGGGCGCCTATTGTGAAGATAGGTAACAGATTTCTTCCGCTGGCGGCGCCCTCCGACAAGGGCAAAAGCAGCGATAATGTTTTCTGGTTTATCTACTCGGGCAGCAAAAAAGCCAAGCTGACCATTGATGTGGAAAACTGGACTGAGACTTTGGAGGAGGTGGAATAATGTTTCCGTATCCTTTTCTGGAAGCGGCATATATGGCTAAGATGTCGGGTGGCGGCAAGGTCAAGCCGCTGAGCGTCACAGAAAACGGCACATACAATGTTTCCGATGCCGAAAAGGCTGAGGGGTATGTGGGATTTGCGCCTGTGACGGTTGATGTGCCGCAGAGCTGTTTGAATATGTGCGATTTATTCGAGCAGCAGACACCAATCGCAGTTATACCGCTGTTTGGAGACTACACCGCCAAACTGGTACAGCTGCCTGAGGGGGTATGGCAAAGTCGGATTAGACAATACCAAACCAACATTTATGGAAATAATTATGAAACCTATTGTAGCGATGAGAGAAAAATCATTACTTGCATTCTAGGTGTTTATCGTGGCGATACACTGCTTCATCTTGGCTATCCCACAACTAGTGATAGTTCGCAGGACGGTTACAGTGCAAAGAATGTTTATGACGATGACGGCAACATTATAGCGGTAAATGTGTGGAAATCGCGCAATGTGATGTGGACGTACCGATTTTCTGAGATGACTGTTTCAGAATATGTAAATACCACATCAT
>ERZ1034984.696-NODE-696-length-36359-cov-437.292888_pt1 | contig 36359 bp, 65 predicted proteins | sample MGYA00520589_ERZ1034984 | MGnify/ENA primary metagenome ERZ1034984 (study PRJEB33766, sample SAMN09781790) | gut metagenome | biome: gut microbiome | host: Homo sapiens | place: Madagascar | study: EMG produced TPA metagenomics assembly of the PRJNA485056 data... | reverse complement strand
CCCGGACGCACATAGGCGTGTAATTGTCTCCCACGCCCCGAACGGCGTTCCGGTAGACCTCTACCGGAGGAAGCCCCATAGCGGCGGCAAGCTTGTGAATCAGCACCCAGGCATAGGCGTTCGCGTCCAGACTTCGCTTTTCCCGGTGCTCCTTGACATCCAGATCGTAGAGCCGATTCTTGTGCTTGCGAACCAAGGCCATGGCTTTCCCTAAATCCTGCCTTTCCGGTCGCACCATCAGCCATCCGCCCTCGAGTTTTATTTCACGAAATGTAATATCACCCATTGCGCGCCTCCATAGGGAGCATCCCTTTTTCCAGTGCATCCGCCAGAACTCGGAGTTTGGGTAGGTATACCATATCTATCCATTCGGAATCGTAAGCGATATCTTCCAGTTTCAGTCTCCCGTGGTCGATGGGGCGGAGGAAGTTGTCATAATCTGCATCTTCCAGGCCATACGCGACGATCTGGCCTTTTTTGATACCAGCGGCGTACATTTCCACTTGAACTTGCTGCCAGTATTTCTTTGGCATCTTCCAGCCATTTTCTATCTTGAAAGTTTTGCATTCGTAGGTACAGTCGTTTGTCAGCCCGTCGAAGTTCACCCGGAGTTTCAAATTTTCATGTATAATCTGCTCGTCCAGACGAAGCCCCTGGATACTAAGACTTTTCAAAATCCGATGCTCGAAATTCGTCCCGGCCAGCGTGTACCGGTTATCGAAATGATCTCGATTTATGCCAAGCTTCTGCATCCACCACGAAAGCCATGTTTTTGTTTTCCAGTTTCCTACCACGTAGGCCGTATCGCTGGCTCCTATGTACCCGGAACGATCATGATTTGAGATCATAAGGCGTTGAGCTTCTGCTCGAAGCGGTTCAGCTGATCGAAGTAGGTGAAAATGATCTTTACCTCGTCCTCCGTCATACCTACCGCTTCCGCAATATCGAAAGTGGACATACCACGCTTGATAAGCCGGGTATAGGCGATTTGCAGACGCTCCTTGATAGCGAACAGATTATGGCGGCTCAAGTCCTCGGGTTCATCATCTCTGGAATCCATATCGTCCAGCCACAGCCCAAAACCTAAGCCGGTACGCATTGCCACGCCCTTGACGAATGCCCTCGCCTGGGCATTCCATAGCCGCTGCTGGGTGAGGGAATTATCTTTTACCGGGTTGCTGCCGTTCATAAGCGGGTACTGTGCTTCGAACTCCAAATCATCGATCACGATTTTTACCCGGACTTCGTAGCAGCGGTTTGTGTTTCCCTTGCTGTCGGTAAACACTTGATCGCTCATGAAAAGGCTGGAACCGTTGGCATTTACACACGGCTCGAAGTACACCACATCAGCGCCGTTCTTGTGCAGAAGCTCCACACACTTTGCCCAATTCAGATAAGGGACTTCGATTTCATGCCCTCTGTCGTCTTTTGCCTTGCGCTTATCGCATTCTTTACTCACGTCAATTTTTCGCATTTCTGCGTAGCTTTTCAGCATTTCTTTTCCTCCTCGTACTGCTCAATCCGGTAAGCAAGTCCCATTCGTTCCAGATACGCTATAAGCGCCCTCGCCATGGAAACGGGGGTTTTCACTCGAATGAGCATGATTTTGTAAGTGGTATTGTCAATCATAGGAAATCTCCCGCCATTCCTCCCGGCTGTCCATGCAGAGGTCGCAAATGGCATCGTCCCGGATTTTCCAGTATCTGTGTCCCACGGTTCTTCCGCAGCAGATGCACACCGGCCTTTTCTCGTCCGTTGCTTGGGAATCGTACAGATAATCGTAATCCGGATTCACACCAACATCATCCATTGACTTTCCTTTCTCAATCTGATATACTGTAAATGCTAGAGATTTTTTATATCGCTTGCCGTCCCCGGTGCTGTAACATCGGGGGCGGCTTTTTGTTAAAGAACAACCACGACGTGCCCGCTCTGAATTTCGGATTCCAGCGCCTTTTCCAAGTATTTCTTTACCGTATTCCGGGCGGAAAGCTTCCACATGCCACCGTCGGCTTCAATGAAAGAAATGTTTCTTTCGTTGATACGAATGAGAAATTGAGATTCCGGCTGCTCAACCTCCTGGAACGTGCGGTAAGGCCGTAGCTTGATAATGGGTCGGATGGACGCATTGGATTGAAGATCGATGCCCTTTTTGGTGACAACGCTGGTAGCAATGCCATTGTCGTTGTACGTGACTTTGCTCCCAGTGGTGATATCGGATAGCAGTTTCAAGGCATACTCCGTATCCGCCGTGGGCTGGAATCTTGTGCGCAGAGCGATCAATGCCTCTTCAAACGGCAAGGTCACCTTCTCATTCCAGCCGGGAACATCGGTCGCATTGGCAGTATACGGGTACTCGCGGTTGTTACGCAGCTCCGCAGATGGGTGGGTGAAGCACTTTACCGTTTTGTGATCGGGAATCGTGATATAAACGGTGCTGTACCTCTGTACCGCCTCCGTTTTTACAAACGCTACCATGGCGTCGAGGCTGGAAAGCTGGATATTATCTACAATTTCCAGATCAGGCTTCACCTCGGTATAGCTACCTTCTGCGTCCGCAATGAAATCATGGTTTCCGGACGTGAACAGGTGCGGTGCACATAGTTCCTGAATTTTTTCGATTGCTTCTTTCAACATTGTTTTTCCTCCTATCAGGCCATTTTAATTATTTTCAGAGACGCGGGGGCTTCCTGCTCTTCTCCGTCCATGGACATCTGCCCCGGAACCTGAGGCACCATTTCGACAACCTGGCACTCTCCAGTGCTGTCATCCCCAGCAACCCAAAGGGTTGTTCTCGCGGGCGTAGTAGGCGCAAGTGCTGATTTTACCGCAACGCTGACACCGATGTTCTGCCGATCATCGTCCGGTGTAAACTCGATTGTGAGCGTCAGCTTTCGTTTCTGCGTCGGTTTGGTGTTGGGGTCAAGGATATTATCAATGACTTTCGCCATCTCCAAATCCACGCGCTCCTGAAACGCGCCCCTTGCCATCTGCAAAATTGATTTTGGATCGTACATTAGAAATCCTCCTGTTTTTAAGATGTGTATCCTTTATCGTCCTCTGATGCACCGTCCGATACCGGCACCCATCAGGATAGCGCACACCCACATTGCGGGAACCGCCGCCCTGTCTGCCAGCAAATCGGCTTGCTGCCACCAGAAAAGCACCAGATTCAGCCCCGCATAGGGGAGAACACGGAAAACGCATTCCTTGATATTGAACGGCTTCCGGTTCTCCGGCACCGGCTCCCACCGGGCATCCATGGGCTTATTCCTGCTTGCCATACCCTCACCCCCTGACCTTGTGGTTTTTGTGGACTACATCGAACAGCTCCACGTTCTCATCGTCAAACGCCTTGCGTTCCTCCGTTTCCATGCCCAAGGATTCCCGCAACTTGACGTTTTCCTCCCGCAAGCGGCGGAATATCTCCGCCATAGTGCGAAGCTGGGTGACTTCATTCGGCATCATTCTGCCACCTCATCCGGATACAAAGTGCTCAGCACATCCGGCGCGTCCCAGTGGTTGCCATCCCACCCAGCCCGGCGGGCGTAGGCGTAAACCTCCCGCCGAACAGGTTCCGGCATCACGGCAACCACCTTTACGCAGTAGTCACCATCGGTGCTATAGAGGAACGTATCCTCAATTTTTGGGTACGCCATCCGGCCTTCCAGAAATGCCTTTGCGCGCTTCTTTGCAAGCCGCTTTTTCATCACTTTCAATCTCCCTTCATCTTTCAATTTCGGCATTCTGCCGTAGATTTCAAATCACTGCAATTCCCTCGCAAACGCCCGTATCTCCTTCTCCGAATACCCCAGGGTTTTCAGAATCACCGCCGGGTTGGGGCGGAGGGTGGCCACCAGCTTTTGCAGAACGTCAAGAGGCATAACGGTTTTTCCATTTCGGTAGTGCCGCAGGTTTTGCCCATCCACCCCGATTCCCCGCCCCAGAGCGGCGGCATTGTCGCTCTGGATTCCCGCGAGGGCGCAGCAGCGGTTAATCTCTTTCCAGAAGTCCTCTGACGTGTACCTGTCGGCGTATTGCCGGATTCTAGGCATTGTCTTTCCCCTCGCTCTCTTTATCTGCGGGCTTTACCTTGGGGGCAAGGATATTCGCCATATCCACCAGCCCCTCAACGTAGTCCTGGCCTTTTACAGCCGCGATGCTTTCGAGAACGTTTACGATTTTTTCAGGCATTTTCATTTCCTCCTTTACTAAATTTTTCATTCAAGCTGAATGCCAGCTCCCCGATATTTTCTTCACCGTCAAGCCCCGTCGAGCAATTTCCGGGTGGTCGTGCCTTTTACATGGGGATGGATACCCAATACCCAGAGCCATAAAAGCGGGGGCGCTCATATTGTCACGGTGTTTGCCCTGCCATCATCAGCACCGGTGGGGCGGTTCCGGTGGACGGCCTTTTCAGACCGTTTCGGCTATTGATAAATGATTTTTGCCGTGCTACAATCCCCTTGAAAGGGGGTGAAATTATGGCGTATATTTGTCCGTTAATGAGCACAGCGGAAAAGCAAGTGCCATGTACAACCAACTGTGCTCTATTCCTAAAGGATGGAAAAAACGCGACTTGCTCCATCAATATCAGCGCAATCCATACTTTGGAAATCCGGAAAGCGGTAGAATTACTCGGCCGTGATGACCGGCGGTAATTCGGTTTCGGTGTACTTCGCCATGTGATCCGATCTCGTGGCGGAGTACAACTTTAATACCAAGTCAATCAATGCGTATGTATCAGAAGATAGTCGGCGATTTTCTTCTTGCTTAACCTGCCGTTTTGCCCTTTCGACAAGCAGCTCATACAGTTCAGGCATTCTCTCACCCCCTCCCGTTATCTGGTTTGCTAGGCTTGCTTGCGCGGCATCAAACGGAAATTCATCTTTTCAAGATAATTACTGTTCAAAAAAAATATTGTCTACCTGTTCGGCAGAAAGTCCAAGAATGGATTTTATGCTACGAACTTCTCCAAGTGAAAACTCAGCCCCATTAGTGCCGTTCAATTTGGCGTTGAACCTAGATAAACTAACACCAATGCTACGGGCTATGTTTTCCTGCGTCATTGCTTTCGCTCGGATTTCGCCTTTCAGCAAATTACTATTCATTGATGTTCCTCCTTTCAAATTCATCTTTTCAAGATAATTTCATTATACACACTATTTTCTATTTGTCAAGATATTTTTATTGACTTTTTTCACTTTTTTTGTTATTATCAAGATACCCAAAAGAAAGGAGAGTCAACAATGACACTTGGAGATAAAATTCGCTTCCATCGGAAACGGCTTGGGTTAACACAAACAGAATTAGGTGAGCGGCTGGGCGTTCAGGTAAATGCCGTAAGCAAGTGGGAATGCGGGCGTGTGGAATCAATCCCGACGTCAAAAATTAAAGAGCTTGCAAAAATTTTTGGTGTGGCTCCGTCCTATTTAATAGATGACGGACAGCCCGCCGATTCCGGCGAGCTGTCCGAAGCCAAGAAAGCTATGTATGATTTTGTCGATTCGCTTTCTGACGATCAGGTGCGGCGGCTTCTCCAGATAGCACACGCCGCATTTGAGAAATGAACCATTCAAATTGCGCCTCGTTCATTTCCGATATAAGCCGTTTCAGTTCCTCTCTTTCCTTCATGTCTGTACCCTCCATTGTGTATTTATAAACGTTTGTTTGCTTGCTTGCAAGCCACATAATACACCATGTTCTGTCCAATAAACCGGACTGATTAAAAAGTTGCACAAAAAATCTTTCTATTCATTGAAAATATGTATCAAGCGTGGTATTATTTTACTGTAGAATTTTAAGGAAAGAGGTATCTACTATGAAGAAAATGATTGCTTTTCTGCTTTGCCTTTGCCTAGTGCTGTCCGGGTGCGGCGCGTCCACGGCTGAGACGCAGCCTGAAACCACGGAGGCCACGCCTACAACGGTAGCCACGGAAGCACCCACCGAAGCGGAAACGGAAGCGCCCACGGAAGCGGTCGCCGCCGAAGAGGGAACCATTGCGGAAACCGTGGTGTATGACGATGGCACTTTCAAACTCACGGCGAAAGAAATTGACTATTCCGATGACTACAGCATCAAAATAAAAGTCCTTGCGGAAAATAACTCTGATAAGAACGTTTCTTTCACTGGGAATTATTTTTCCATAAACGGAATCACAATGTATTGCGGATTTCATGTAAGCGTGGCTCCCGGAAAGAAAGCAAACGATTCTATCAGCCTTGACCGCGACGATCTGGAAAAGTACGGAATCAAGAGTATTGCAACCGTAACAGCTCAGGATACCTATATCTACAACAAAGACGATAGTAAGAAAATTACGGATTTCAAGTTTTCCCTTGAAACGTCCATCGCAGACGGATATGTACAGGAAGTTGATAAATCCGGCCAAACAGTCTATGAAAAAGACGGGGTAGTCATAAAGTATCGCGGCATTGATACAGACTGGACAGGTGATGAGGTTCTTGTTTTCTACGTGGAAAATAACACCGACGTTGACTTTAACGTTCATGCACAGAATGTGTCTGTGAACGGCTTTATGGTTTATGGAAGCATGGTCGCACGCGCCTATGCGGGGTGCGTAACGTATAGCGAACTTGATTTTTCTTCGTCGGATATGGAGGAAAATGATATTGATTCCATAGAAGATGTTTCGCTTACTATGTACGCCTACAATGACGAAAACGGCAAACTGTGGACTACGGACGAAATCACCGTTGGGCAGGAGCCTTCGGAATCGCTGTCCGTGCAGCCGGAGGAAACTACTAGTGAAACTGCCGGTGATATCACCGAAAAGGTCGAATCTGCTGCCGCCGTTCTTCGTAATACAATGACCGATTATTTCGACAATTTTGAGGTCGTGTGCGACGGGACTACGATTTATGCTTATATATGGCAGTCAGGGAATGCGATGGCATCAGCGAAAGCCGCGCAAGGAGATAGTGAGTGCCTTGAAGCTTGGAATGGTCTCGTAGATAACGTAGTAGAAGCGTCTGCCAACGTCTCGGAAATAGTAAGAAAAATAGCTGGTGACGACGTTATAGTATTTTTTAGCGTAAAAAATGATTTGAACTTGGAAAAAATTCTCATTACTGCTTCCAACGGAATCTTGATTTATGATGCTGTGAACTCTAAATAAGTTTCAATGTCCATCACTCCCGGAGTATTCCGGGAGTGGCCGCTATGCGCATAGCGGCGGGGAACGCTTTAGATATGCCCCGCCACCCGTGCCACAAGGTGACGGGGCTTTGCCGCCGGAATGGTGTGTCCCTTGCCGGTTGCAATACCACCATACACCCCACACAGGCGTTTCGTAAAGCCCCAGATGTGAAATTCCCGTTCCATTTGCGCAACAATCGTTCCATATGTGAAACATTCCGTTTTTGGAGGCGGTTTTATGAATATTTCCGAGCATTTATCAGAATTGGAAGCCCTACGGAAGGAGCGGGGCATGTCCCAGCAGGAGCTGGCAGAAACCTGCGGCGTATCCAAGGCCACGATCTGCCGCGCCCTGAATGGCGCGACGGAGCCGACGGCAAGGCTTGTGCAGAGCATTGAGGCCGCCGTGCAGTACACCCCGGAGGAACACCCGGTGCTCCCCGCCCCAGGCCAGTCCATGGAGGAATATGTGGAATATCTTCAGGCAACGATCATCCGCCAGAGCGAGGACTACAGGCGGCACACCATGCAGCTGCAAACGCACTACAGCCTTCTCAACCGCCAGAATCGGCGGGTCATTCTGATTATGGGCATTTCCATTGCGGTGCTGGTAATTTTCCTCGTAGGCTGGCTCATCTTCGATATCATACACCCGGGAATCGGATGGATTCAAAGATAAATTGGAGGGAAACAACAATGCCAGAAAAAACCATTTCCGAATTTTTGGCGAATGCCGAAGCACTGATAATTGGTGCAGCCGCAAACGACGATTTTGTAAAAATCAAAACCCCGAAAGGAACCGCCGTACTCATAAGCGAATCGGAGTGGAACATTCTGATTGAAGCAATGAAACAAGTTATCACCCGCGATTGTTAGGAATACAGGGGGATTCCTTATGGCGAAAAGAAAAAAGGAGCCGGAAATAAAGCTGCCCAAAATAGAGCAGCTTCCTTCCGGCGCGTGGCACACACGTGTATTGCTAGAGAATCGCCGCGTATCCATTACGAAAGATACCTATGATGAATGCGTGGCCGAATATCTCGCCTTGAAAAACGGCGTTATCGAAGCGAAGGCCGCGCCCGATAAGCGGGGGAAGACGCTGGGGGACGCGCTTGATAAATATATAGCTGCCCGGAAGGGGTTCAAGTCACCGTCAACGATTTATGCGTATGAATCCTACCGCAAGCAGCGCTTCCAAAGCATGATGGCGGCTGACGTGTACACCACCACGGACGAACAGTGGCAAGCCGCCATCCGCAGGGAAGCAAGATCACTGTCCCCGAAATATATTAAAAATGTGTGGATGCTGATTTCCGCAGCGATATTCGAGGAAACCGGACGCAGGCCGCGGGTGACCCTGCCGGAAAAGGAGCACAACGAAAAGCCGTACCTTGACCCGGATCAGATACCGGTGTTCCTGCAAGCCATAAAAGGGGAATCGATAGAAATTGCCGCCCTGCTGGATTTATCCAGCTTGCGCAGGTCTGAGATGCTGGCGCTGACGTGGGACAAGGTCGATTTCAAGAACGAAATAATATATGTCCACGGGGCAAGAGTGGCCGGAGACGGCGGCAAGCTGGTTCACAAGAAGCAGAATAAAAACGATTCCTCCCGGCGCACGGTTCCGATTATTGAGCCGCTGATGGAAGCACTAAAGGCAGTTGATAACAAGGAAGGCTATGTCGTCAACCTGACCGGCGGGTGGATATGCACAAGGATAAACGAGATTTGTTCCGCCAACGGCCTGCCGAAAGTCGGGAACCACGGATTGCGGCACAGCTTCGCATCTCTGGCTTACCATCTCCAAATCCCGGAAAAGATAGCTATGGAAATCGGCGGCTGGGCAGATGACGGGACGATGCACAAAATTTACACGCACTTAGCGCAGAAGGATATTGCCAAAAGAGCGCAGGACTTTCGGAACTTTTTCTCGTCCAGCCCATCGGTAAACGGTAAAATTGGCAACAAAATTGGAAACGAAAAATAGAATCCATTAGAGCCGCAACATGTTTAAGAAATAATGCGCTGGGTTCGATTCCCGTACGGGTCACCATGCAGAAAAAGCCCTAGAAACTTATTCTAGGGCTTTTTTATTGCCTTTACCGACACATTCCTGCATTTCGCTAACTATTCTGCAATAAAATATTTGCGCAGTTTGTAACTTTTTATCGCTTGCGGTACGTTTTTAAGGTGCAAATTGGCAACGGATTGGCAACGAAATTTTCCGCGCTTACCGCTTATACATCCCCTGCACCACTCCGACGTTCTCCGCCCGCTCAATATCCCGCTTGTGCAGGTACTCATAGACGGCCATCATGGCCGCAGGCGGTTCGCCCTTTTGCTTGCGGTATTCCTCAATGTGGGAAACAACGGCCTTGTGCAGGGCGTTCATGTGGTTCATTTCCTCCCCGCTCAGCCTGTAAAACAGGTCTGCCAGCTCCGGGTCGTCGTGCTTGTATTCCACGGCCAGCTCTGCGTAGGTGTGCGCGTCCTCCAGCTCGTCTTCAATGTGCTCCATCAGCAGTTTGATTTCCTTCATGGCTTACGCCTCCTTTATGTATCTCAGAAGCTTGTCAACCTCTGCCCGGTCAAAGGACAGCTTGCCGACAAACGGGATGTCAAATTCCAGCGGTTTCCGAATCTGCGGGGCGAATGCGTTGTAAAGCGCGTCTTCGTCGATGTTTCCGTCCTCCAATATGTGCATCATTTTGACGGCGGGAATGCTTTCCAGCTTTTCAAAAATCTGCGGCGTTCTCTGGGCGTATAGGGCGACCACCCCGGCGACAACGACGGCTTTCATTTCCGGGAAGTGGGGAAGAACCTCCTGCTCCACATACCGAAGCGCCCCATTTACAAAACGTTCTTTTGAAACCATAGTTACCTCCGATTATTGTTGGGGCGGCAATCGCCGCCCCATTTTGGTTAGCCAGCAGCGGCAGCAGTGGGCGCAGTCCAGCTGTTCTTTGCGGGCATGGGTTCAGGGCACACATTCCCAATGGGAATCACGGTCTTGGTCAGCCCGGACAGGGTGTTCAGGGTGTTCTGCATACAGCTGAGATTTGCGGTGATCTGGGCATTGACAACCGCCTGAGCGGAAATCTGCCCCTCAACGCCACGCAGACGGCCATCCAGATACTGGTACATGTCCAGTATCTTCTGGTCAGTGTAGGTGTTGGCGTCTCGCAGCTTGATATCGGACTTGAGCGCCGCGATCTCAGCCGCCTGTCCTGCTTCATACCGGTTCACAACGTGGTCACCCTCGGAGCAGTTGCCGCCGAAAATGCCACCGTTCGCCATGCCCAGCAGGGTGGAAATGCCGCCGATGTAGCCGCCGATACCGCCCACGCGGTCAGCAGCAGTGAAATTCAGAGACATATAGAAGTCCTCCTTCAAAATATTAGGAGGTGGCCACCTTCTACCTATAGAATAACAAAAAAATCGGTAGGGAAACTCTCGTTTCCCTACCGACTTACAATCACATATCCTTCAAAAAACTATCAGAAGTCTATGTTTTTTGGGAGTATGTAACTATACTCCTGCACACTGTTATAGGAGTTTTTCAACTTCCTAATGTACCTATCTAATGTGGCAAGGGACATGCCGTAAGCGTGGCACTGCTGTACACGGCTCCATCCGGCGGCTCGGGTGCGGATGATCTTTTCCTCTAGCGGCGTGAGAATCGCCAGGGAACAGAACTCATCCAGAATCACCCGATTCCACGGGACTTTATCCACTTATCACATCAGTCCTCCTTGGGAGAAATGTAAGTTCTTGCCTGTTTGCTATCAGAGATACCGGCAGTGGTGGGGTCATTGACCACGCCCAGGATCACCAGCAGGGCAAACACGGCGTTCACCACGGCCAGCAGCTTGTCGCCGATCTCGCCCAAATCCAGCGTAAAGCCGAACAGGGCGGCTACCGTCTGCACCAGCAGAAGCAGCGCGGGAATCGCGGCCAGCCAGAAGTTCTTGTTCTTGATACGTACAATCCAGTTAATCATTTTTGTTTTCCTCCTTTAATTATGCAGCGGAAGTTTCCGCACTTCCTCCATTACACGTTTCGCAGAGCCGTTGCCTCCGGCTTCTGCATATGGCGCATAAAGATAATCGTTCAGGTTCTCGTACTCATCACTGGTGATATACCCGCGCTCCACGTACTTCATTCCGAGAAATACGATCCTATCATGCGCGATTCCCACCAGCAGGCGGGTGTTTGCGCTTTTCTTTGTCCGGCGGGCATCCAGATAGCTCCAGAAGCCCGCCGACCCAATCAGCGTGATCAGAATTGTAACGGCAGTTTTTACCAATTCGTGCATCTCGTTCCTTCTTTCTTAGCCGTTCCACCGGCTGTACTTTCCGTTGTCCTCGTGGATACCCCATCCGTACAGCCCCAGACCGCCCCGCCCGGGGATTTTCTCGGCCTGTACCTCCTGCGCTATGGCATACAGCGTCTCCGGGGAGATAGCCCCTGAGAGGTCTACGGCCTGTCCCGTGGTGTGCAGGGAGTTGGATACCCCACCCACCTCGGCGTTGTGCCGCTTGCACCGCACACCGGAATTCACATTCAGGGGAACCCCCGCCCTGCGGCGTATCTCATCCGCCATGCGGACGGTTTCCTCTGCGGGTTCTGCGGGGAAGCCGTTGCAGTATTTCCCGCCGCACTGGCACCGGAATTCCTCCCGGGTAAAGTACCGGATATCGTCCCAGAACGTCCCCGTTTTCGGTGCGTCGCTGCGCTCCGGCTTCTCTACCTTTACCGCAGTCCCGGCGATAGCACCGATGAGCATTTTCTGGGTAGCCGCCCCCGGTATCCCGTCCACGGTAAGCCCGTAGTCCGCCTGAAACACCCGAATTGCCGCTTGTGTGTTCTTACCGTCAGCACCGTCAATCGTGCCGGGAGAATAGCCCAGGTACGTCAGGAGACACTGAATTTGCTTGATGGTCATCAAATCACCACCTTAAATTTCAGCAAAACGCGCATCATCCCACGCGGGGGAAACCGTGACTTCGCCAGTCCAGACCTTCCGCACCCCGTTTAGGGTGTAGTAATAGTTGGGGTAGACTGTCAGCCCGGAAGTATACGGAATCGGCGTTTCCTTCGTCCCCGGCATTGTGGAATCGTACTCGCTCTCCACCCACATAATTGCGCCGCCAGCGGAAATCTGCTTGGGAATCCAGCTATAGCCCGGTCTGCTGGGCGGGGCGCTGGGTTCCGGGTCGATGGTGATTCCCGCCGCCGAAACAACGCGGCACATCTTCCGGTCGGCCTTTGCATAGGCAATGATTTCATCAGGTGTCAGCATTTTCGTATACCTCCGATAGTTTCGATAATAGGGCGGTGTACTGCTCTCGCTCATACTCCCGCTGAACGGCATCCAACTCCGCCCACGGCTTCCACGGGGCGATCATCTCACCGGTGAACACCACGCCATCAGCACGTGTCCACGTCTGCCCGCTGGGGATGAAGCGGTAGCCCTCAATGTAGGTATCGCACTTGCCATCGAAAGCGTCCGTTTCAACGGAAGTGTACCCGCTGCCGGGGGCAGTATGGCACTTGAAATCGTTATCCAAATAGATAGTTTTCATTTATGCCACCTCATTTCTGTAGCTTCATGCTGCGCATCTCAATTTTGGGGGAGGCCGTCCAAAGTCCAAAGCCAATGTAAAACTTTCCGGATAACTCGGAAACATCCAGAGATACTTCCCCATCAACATTTTTCTGAATTGTCACCGAAGCAGAATAGCCAGCAGATGAGTATTTCCCAAATTCACTCCACACACGGAGATTACACAAAGATGCATACCCGGTAGCCCCGGTGATGATCCCATCGAAGACGATTGTGGAATACTCCGTAAGATCGATTTTGTTAGCCGGATGGATTATTGCGCCGGATACATTGGGCATCTGTGCCGTCAGCATGGTGTCCCCCCTTGTGATTGTTGGGGTGCCCGCTGTGTTGGCATCGGAGGAATACCCTTTGGGGGTATAAGTCCAGCCACCCGTCACGGGGACATTTTCGTTTCCGGGCTCATACAGAATTTCACGACGCAGCCATGTTACCCACTTTCCATCCTGATAGCTGTACGCAGTTTTTTCTACCCACGCGCTATCGATATACTGCTTTGCGGTAAGTGGGTATACCTGAATCCCGTTCTTTCTGAGGGCATTGAACTCCACGTTACTGTAAGTTCCCGTTTGGAGCCACACCAACCCCTCCACAGGCTCAGCGGGCGCAGAAGCAGAGAACGCCCAGCCTGAAATGGCGGTATCCGTATTTACCCAGATGGTATTTTCTCGCGTGGTAGTGGGCTGAGTCGTACCGCCTACTATCTTGAAATTTACGCCTGCACCGCCGCTGCCAAATCCTTCCAACGCTACATTGCCCATTATCTGCTCACCTCCACGATAACGGGGACATCAACCTCCGGGGCTTCATCCAAGCACACAAACGTTACGCTTCCGGCCTCCGTTTTCGCGTATGTAATCGCCGCGCAAGCATCCCGTCTAGCGCTGTCGGTGTCCGCGTTGCCGGAATAAATAGGCCAGCTTTTCACGCTTTCGTTGCTGTCCCCCAGAATGGAACTCAGGAGGATTTTCTGCTTGTACGCGCCGGAATTTGAAGTCCAGCCGGATGCAAGCAACGTCACCTCATATTTCTTTTTGCTCAATCCGCTGAGCGCATCCGCCGGGGTGGGGTTGATTACATTGGGGCACAACTGATTTGCTAGGCTATCAGGCAGAACGGACGCTTTATTGTAGGGCGTGCCCTCCACAAGTGGCTGGTCGTCCCGCTCAATCGTCACGCTCAGCGTTTGCCCATTCATTGTAAGTTTGTACTGCCCCGGCATTCCCGGTACTCTATCCGTCATAAGGCTCCTTCCCCAGCGTATATTTCACCGCTGTAACGATAAGTTTGCTTAATTCCCGCAATTCTGGAAACTGCGATTTCCAGAACTTTTTCAATGCTGTTTGCTCCATGCCATGTGAGATTTTCCATTGTATTCGGCAGGGCATTTGAAATAATAAAAATGCTCCTTATCTTTGCAACATTCCCCAGATATCGCGCCATCTGGGACGCTACCGGCCATTCTGCGGCGGAGAATTCCCCCGGCAATCCCCAGTCCGTTTTTACCGTTAACTGCTCGGAAACGCCCAAGGACGGGAATTGCGCCACTATTTCAGAAACTGCCGATTCTACCCGGTTCAAGTCCGTGTAGCTGTACAGTCCTTTTTCGTTGCCCAGCAAAGCATCCGATTCCGTTCTATCTGTTACCAGCGCCATCAATAGAGCACCTCCATTCCACCAGAATAAATCTCGCCGGAATACGGCCACACCGATTCAAGCGTTACCTCAATACCCTGAATCTGGATAGAGGCGGTATGCCCGTTTTGCGTCAGTGTGCTGTCCATGGACGATATAAAGCCGCGCGTAATTGTGCCCCATGGCGTAAGGCTTGAGGCTATGTCTCCCGCTTCCTGCCCCGAAATAATCACCTTTTGAGTTGCTGTCTGCCGCCGCTGTTTGGCCGCATACAGGCGCTCAGCGGCCTCTAGAGCGTTGCCGTTGTGAATTAGGGTGCATTCCGATACAGAGGCATAATTGCCGCGTTCCTTCGCCGTCGCTTCCGGATTAAGCTTTGTAAAAATGCGGGTAGTGTGCAGGTATGTTTTTGCGGTAAGTTTTACCGCTCCACTGGCTGTTATCTTCACCCAATTTACGTCGGAATCGGTGATTTCGCCACCCTCGATCACGTAATCATAATGTGGAGCCGAAAAGGTGAAAAGCACATTCTCGCCGTTCACTTCTTCCTCGTTCATCAGCGTTTCCGTTACGTCCTGCTTTGTGTAGGTGTGGGCGATTACTTCCACCCGGGCGTATCTCGGCGCGGTTCGCACGCTGCCGCCCAGAATAATTTCCGATTCCCGGAACCTCTGCGTCACAGCGGACGGGATAGGAAGCAGCCGAATCTTTGTGGAATCCTGCGTGGACACCAGAGCGCCCACCGAAAAGGCCACACGCTGTAGCGCTTCTCTTTGGGAGCATACAGGCAGATACCCGGTAACGGTAGAGCTTGCAAACTCCGGGGCTATTTCAAATTCCCAGTTGCTCAGGATATCGGCCACCATTTCGGAAAGTGGCCGCTGGTAGTACATACCGCCTAAAAATTCATCCGCCAACAATCCGATTGCAGACTGCGCCTCAATGGAATAGTTGGCTTCCGCTTTCCGGGTGCTGGATTTGATATACTGGGTAGCTCTCAGTTTCCCATCCTTGTACAGCTCCACTCGCTGGTTCTCCTGCGGTAAAAAGCTCCTGTTCTGCGGGTCGCAAATGTTCACCGACATTGTATCCACCGTGAGTTCACAGATGGAGGGGTCGATTTCATTCACAAGCCGCACCGACGTTATTTCATTCGCCCCAAGTAAAACTGTCCGGCCAACTTCAATTCTTTGAATCTTGGCAAATTGGCCGGGGTGGTTTGTTTTTTTAAGGGTGATTACGATTTTATCGAAGCTTTCCACTGTTTCCAGCAAAGTCCAGTTTGCGCTATCCGGGAAATAATCCTGATTCACAATGAGCGTTTGCCCGTTGTACCACGCTACGTGGATTTCGCTGCACCACTGTTCCGTGGCGGGGGAAAATGTGAATGTAAAGCCCGTAGAGCTGTACGGCACCGGGAATGTAATGGTGATTACAGGGGGGCTTTCAAATTGCCCATTCTCGCCGGAACGTGCCACGCTCCACCAGCCGGGGTGTGGGTCATCCGGCAACAGTTTCCTAGTCCCGTCCAGCCGCCACAGCCCCGGCTCTAACGTGGCGTATGCCTTGCTTTTGCCGCCGGATGCTATGAGCGCGTCGGTGGAAAACGCATTTCCCCCGGTGCTTTCCGCCATCATTTTTTCCTGTGCGCCCTCAGGCGCATCAATGTAGTTTATTTCTAAGCTCATACAAGTACCTTCGGGGCTTGCGCCGTAAAGTTTATCTTGATTTCTCCCCACTCCACGCCGTTGCTGTGCAGCCGCCGGATAGGCTGAGTTCCGGTAGTGACGTACATCCTTTGTGTAAGCGTCTGCTGGTTGTAGGGGAATACGCATACATGAGACGCCACCGGTTGGCTTATCGCCTCCCAGAAAGCGTCCAGCGCTTCCATATCGCCTTTATCCGCTACCACCATTGTGTAATTGTAGTACGTGCCGATTGGGTCGCGGTAGATGTTCCCATCCTGCGTAGTGCTTGCTGCAATGGCATCCTTTATGGAGAAAGAACGGCTCAGCGATAGCACGGAAACGTTGTATTCCACGCCATCGAGAAGAAATTGAACAATCACATAATCACCTCTTTAGCAAGGCTTGTCCCGCGCCGCTGCGCTTCTGATTTGATTTCCGGATACAATGCGCGGACAAACTGCGCAAGAGTTCCCTCGAAGTTCACCTCCGTGGTGATGTTGATTTCTCCGATTTCCTCACGCACGATTTTTCGGAGTAAATCCTCGGGGGCTTCCAAATTCTTGCCGTTCCGCTGATCGCCAAGAACGGCCATAAACGGAGCGTTTGGAGGAATTACCGCACCAGATGCAAGGTAGGGAATGCCCATAGCTGCATCCGAACTAAACAGAGCTTGCGGGGAAACTGCGGCGGGGTTTCCAGATCCACCGGATTGTGGGCTTGCACCGTTTTTGATGGTAACGGTGAATGTCTTCCCCTGCAAACTGTTAATCTTGGATTGTATATTGGTAATATACTCATTCACTTTGTCGTACATATTTTTCCATGCCGTTTCATTATCCGTTTGCATGGTGGTAAGCGTACCAGACAACGTAGTACCGATATTTTCTATCGATGTTTTTAGCGGCGATTCAACGTTAGTCTCAAACCATTTTCCTACACCTTCCCACTTGCTTTTCAACGTCTCCGCGCCAGTGGTGGCCATGTCCTCAGTGGCTTTCTGGACGGATTCCATTCCTTCGGTGGTGGGGTTCACGAATTCGCCGGTAATCTTCGCGCCAGAATCAGAAGCAGAGTTGCCAACGTTAACAATTCCAGTTTCGATACTCGCCATTGTGCTAGATGCAACGTCTTTCTGTGAAGTGTAGTTGCTCCATGCGGCGTTGAATTTATCAACGTCTTCTTGTGTGCCCTTCACCGCTCCGGCGACTATTTCCATGGATTCCTTAGAGCCGTCCGCCCACTGCCGAATAGCTTCCTCCGCATATCCCATATCCACGGCTTTCTGTAAGTTTTCGTGGTATGTGGAAATAGCCGTGGCGTTATTGTTCAGATTTTGGGTGATGCTTGCAATGGAGGTGGCGCTGACGCTGCCCATCTTCTCGAATAATCCCGTTGTGGAATTCAAAGAATCTGCCGCCGATTCTTTAGCATTCTGGAATTCTTCGGCAAGTGCTTTTTGTTCCTCCGTAAGTTCTGCGGTAGCTTCGGCGGCTTCGTTTTCAGCGTCCGTTAGCTGGCCTGCGCCCTCTGAGGTATCGCCAAATGCTTTTCTTAGCTCGGTAAGTTCCGTTTCTTGCGCGGCAATGGCATTGTTCCCGTCGTCAATTTCTTGAGTTAGTGCCGGTATTTCCCGTCTAAGTTCGGAATATGTTGCCAGAAGTTCTCGGTTTTCCTCACTAAGCGCAATTTGATTCCACCCTGACGTCTCATACACGCTGGCCATCTCATTTAATTTTTCGGTGGTCACTCCAAGCTCGTTTTGCAGCTGCGTCTGGGTGGATTTAAAATCGTATGTTGCAGTATCAAGGGCGTACTGTGCCTCTTGAACGTCAAGCATGGCTTTCGCCTGCGCTTCCAGAATAGCGGAATACCGCTTTTCCTTGGCCGCAACAAGCGCCCGCTGCTTCATTACATCCAGATTGTCCAACTGCGCGTCGCTGTTTTCGGTAAGTAGGCCGGTTTGCTCGTCAATTTGCAAATTTAACTCAGGGTATGTATCATTTAGTAAATTGACGGCTGTGGCGTATTCTCGCGCGGCATCCGCCGACGTTGATACTTGCGGGGCAAGTTCTTCAAGCCTCTGCTTGAGCAAATCGGCCTTGATTGCGTTGTGCTCAATCAGTTGCTCGGATTCCTCATATTCCGTATTTGCGGCATCCAGCGCGTCGGTGAAGTCCTTCATGTCCCCCGCGAGGTCTGCGGAGGCGGATGTTTCGGACATTCTTTGCAATGCGCTGGTGATTCCCTGAATAATGGGGGTAAGTCCCTCTAGAATCGGAGTACCGTTTTTTGCAAGGAACTGCTTCCACGCCTCGGAAAGTTCGCCGGTAACGTTCGTCCACTGCTCAGCCTCTCGCGCCGCCTGCCCGATTGCGCCGGATGCTTCGTTGCCAGCCTCCACCATGGAAAGCAGCACATCGACTTTCTGTGCCTCGGAAAGCTCGTTGAAAGATTTCGCATACTTTTTGTTCGCGGCAGTGTTTCGCGTGGTTTCCGTGGCGGCAATGCCCAGAGCGGCATCATTGGCATAATTGCCTTTCAGGAAAGATAGCAGAGATTCCGTAGTTTCCTCTACCGATCTATCGTAGTACGCCGCGCTATCCGCAGCCGCTCGAAGCGCACGGGACGCAATATCCATAGCGGCTTCCGTATCGCCACCGGCTGATTTCGTGAATGCAAAAATCTTTGTAAAGGAGCCTTGCATTCGCGTTGCGGTAATGCCGGTTTCCTTGGAAATGGAATTCAGGGATTTTTTGGCTTTTTCCTCAACCCCAGAAAAAGTCTGCTCAAACTGGGCATTGGAAGCGGCCACGTCTGCCGCCGCTGCAACAGCCTGTTTGCCAAGCTCTACAAGCTCTCTTGCAATGGCTTTCAGCGTACCGATAAGGGCTTCTGCGGACAAATGCGCTTTGAACATATCCTTGAAAGCGTCTCCGGTACCTTTGGCCTTTTCCCCGGATTTTTCGGTTTCCTCTCCGGTTTTTTCTGCCGCATCCTGAATCTCATAGAGGTTTTCAATGATATGGTGTGAGCCTGTTTCCGCATCGGACTGAATCGCATCCCATGCACGTTCCATCGCGGATTCCTGATCGTAGCCCAGTTCCTCATACACCTGAGCAATCTGCTTTGCCCGCTGTTTCTCACTCAGGGAATCGTTTGCACGAATCGTTTCGATTTTAGCGTATGCGGATTGGTAGCTTGCTGGCAGCTTCTCAAACGCATCTTTGTAATTTGTATTCTGGAACGCTTTTCCAATGTTGTCGGCGGCCTTTGCTGCCGTCTCCGCCGTTTTTATGAAAAGCCCCTGAATCTCGTCAGCGCCTTTTTGTACGCCTTTCGTATCAAGCTTAGAATCAATTAAAATCTGACCGTCTGACATTTAGCCACCACCTAACAAGCCCTTGATTTCTTCCCGTGCCTGCCGCACTGCGTCGGTGTCCTTGTTTTTCAGCTCCACAAGTTTCTGGTTCTCGCGGTAGAATTTCTTCTCAGATTTATCCAGCTTTTCGCCTGTGGAAAGTTTGTTCCGGATTCTCAGCACCGTGCAGAATAATCCTTTATCAATGCTCATGAACCAGCCGTACACCGTCCACCAGTGAATATCTGGGGACATCCGGATTTCCTGCCCGGATACCTGATTTAGCGCCGGAATAATGATATCCGCGTCCTGTTCCCAGTCCATCAGCTTAGGCCGAATCTTTCCGTCCGGCTCTCTGCCGCAATCCAGAAACCATCGCGCTTTTTCTATCGCTTCCGGGATATCCGCCGGTGGTATCTGCGCCCACTGTGGGAATATGCGGCACACCATATTGGTGACTTTTTCCGCTCTCCCTTTTTCGGGGTCGCTCAGCTCGGCCAGCGCGGCAACAGCGTTTTTCCACCCGTAGCTAATGGGGTAAGCCACCTCCCCGACAAGCAGGGAGGTGGGGAGATCATACGCGGCCATTACACCGCACCATCAGCCGTAAAAGTAAACGCTCCGTCCGCAATCGTAACGGAACCAATAGTCCTTTCGCCGCCGTAGGTGACGTTGATGGGCATGGTGAGGTTACCGCCGCCGTCGCCGCCCAGACTGCTGATTTCCACGGCGCACGCCTTGTAACGCTCTGCAAAGAACTTCGTGGTGCCGTCGCTGTACACGTATTTATGTACAATCAGCATATCATTGTTGGACATTGCCTGCGGGTTCTGGTCTCTCACGCCCTGATTCCAGATCTGAATCGCGGCCTTGTCGCCGCCAGAGATTTCCCAGCCGTCGAAGCTCTGGGTAATGATGGGCTTTTTCATGCTGGAATAGGCGTTGCCGATGATATCCTGATTTGTTTCGCGCTGCCAGTCGAAATCCTCCTGCCCGCTGTAAACGCGGATACCGACGGGCGCCCACTCGGGAGCAGTAGAAGTGCCGACGTTCAGGTTTGCAACCAGCGTTTCACGCGCAATGGTAACGCCGTCGGTAACATTAAAGCTCAGATTATCAGCCATATTTCTTTCCTTTCTGCGGATTTACCGCCTTGTAAATTCGTGTGTGTAGTTCACAGTGATTGGAATTAGCCAATCCTGCGTTTTGTTTTCGTTCGGTTCGAGTGCATAGGAGTTGAAGCGCACGGCTTTTGTGATTTTCCGGTTTCCGGTAAGGGCTGGATATGCTTCCAGCTGGTAGAGCTTGCCGCCTATCGTCACCGGCTCACGGCACACCCACGCGCCCAACTTGTCCAGAAAGTCATTTGTCCCGGCCTTCACGTACTCGCTGGTAGCATCGGTGCGATACACCACGTAAAACGGGAACTGGCATTCCTGCCGGATGTTCCCGACAATATCGAACTTTTCGGCGTATACCAGCGTTCCACTTTCCGGCTCCATAGAAATACCCCCGTCCTCGGATAGGTCACTTCGAGAAATGACCCGCCCATTCAGACCGGGGTATTGGTTCAGCAGCTCTACAACGGCATCTTTCAGGATTTCAAATCCTTCGCCGTCAACGCTTATCGGTTTTTGGGTATCCATTATCCAGCGCCAACCTCCTTTTTCACCAGCTCTACCCACTTGTCACAGTCTTTACTTTTGGCCTTGTCAAACCATTGGCCAGTCCTGCCGTTTGAATAGGTCAGGCTCTTTCCTGTGGATACCTTCTTTTCGCCCTTTTTAGCCCACGCAGAGCGGGATTTTTCACCAACCATCACGTTTCCCTCATACAGGAACCGCCCAGTAGGAGCTACGCCCGCCACCACCTGCCCAGAACCGGCGATAGCAGCAGACGCGGCCTTTGTTTCGTTGATAAATTGCCCCGTCAGCATTGGCATAAAGGGAACCATAGAAGTCATAATGGCGCTATCAAGGGCGAACTGTGCACGGTTGAAGTTGCCCTCTAACCGGCTCATATCCACCTTAATGTCTACGCCATCAACGATGATGGAGAAGTCCTTGAAGTGGTGTATTTTCTGCGCCATATCATTTCCCCCATACCTCAACCAGCGGAATAACGGAGTGCCGGGAGACAGACGAAATTGTGAATACGTTATCCTTCGTGCGGTTCATGTAGGCGTAGAATCCTTCATCCGTCCAACGTTCGTCGGAATCCGCCACAATGCCACCATCCCATTCACCATTCCAGAAAAAATCGCCTGTGGGGCTGAATGTAATGGAATCTTCGTTCCCATCCCATTCTTTAGGCTCCAACAGGCGTTTCCCTGCGATATTGATTACACCGTCTTTTTTCTGGTAGTGAATTCCCATGTATGCGCTATCTTTTGATTCCGCGCCATACTTGGCAAGGATTGCAGCACGATCTACATTAAGATTGCAATTCTCAATGATGGTGGGATACCACGTAGCGCCTTTTCCCCGGTCTCCGGGCTTGCGATTGAATATAGTAACGGTATCTTTGTACATCACAGTGCCTCGATTTCTTGAAACAGCCGGAAGATTTTGGGCGATTGAATGGCGAACCAATCAACCATTTCTTCGTTCTTTGCCCATGCCCGATCTGTGGTAAGAGAACTCCACTGCAAACCGCTTTCATTAAGAAAGGCATGTGTAATCTCATGCCGAAGAGTGCCTTTCTGGTTGAAATCAATGGCTGATTCCGGCTCTTCCTTCCACTCGTCGTGAGTTTTCAGCAGAAGAATAATGATTTCATGCGCCGCAGCGTCGCAGTATCCGGCAAAGCCGTTTTTATCCATGTATTCATCCTGCCCATGCTCCACGAACCGAATAATGTAGTCTGTGCCAAGCACCGAAATTTTTCTTGCAACTGTATTCATTCACAGCCTCCGGGGTATACGCCCATGTACAGAAGGTTTACGCCGTTTGCATCCTCCACGCCGGACAGGCCGTCACGAACGATATTGAAAAGCATTTTCCGCTTCGCGGCGGTATCCTTCGCGGCAGTATCTATTGCAGTTGTGTTGCCCTGCCCCTCCATGTAAGATATCGCCTCATTGCCAGCTTCCACGCGGGAAATGATTTTCCGTTGCAATCCGTTTTCGGTTTCAATGTACCCTCTGCTCATGTTGGCGGCTTGTTCCGCCTCATAGATTTGGTACAGCGTATTCACCAGCTGAGCAGCGGTAAATTTCACGGCATAGGCTGAATCTTCGTCCACGGGGAACGCCTTTTTCAGCTTCCGCACGCTATCGATTCCGGTTGTATATTTATCCATTGTACGGCAGGCCTCTACCGCCAGCCGCTCAAAGATGTTTTCCTCAATCGGGGAGTACCACCGTATATAATCCTCAAACGTGATATACATTGGCCGCCGCCTCCTGCTGCTCCAAAAATTCCGCTATGATATCTGCTTTCTTGGCCTTTGTGATGCTATAGCCCAGCTTCGCAGAAAGAGCCTTGATCTCCGGTATTGTCAGCTTTTCAAGGCTCTCCTGCGTATAGCTTGCCATTGAGCTATAGCCGGTTAACCCCCCTGACTTCCGCCGCCGGGGTTGGAGGTAGCCGCCGCAATGATCGCGGCCATATCCTTGTTCAGGGTCTTCACGCCGCAGATCATATCAATGGAAATAGTGTCGGTTTTGGTGGTGATGTTGTAGTCCTGCACCACGCGGAGGCCGAAACCGTCGTAGTTCACAATCGCTGCATTTGCCGCGCCCTGCGGGAGAGCCAGAGGCCGGGTAACGAATGCGAAAGCGTTCTTGTGGAAAGCCAGTCCCAGAACGCCCGCAGTGTCCGCGTTCTGGTCAACGTAGAAGTCCATGCCGAACTTCCGGCCAAGAGACGCTTCACGCAGCGCCGTACCCGCGTCGCCCACCTTCTCAGCGCTGATAAACAGATCAGTTTTCAGCAGCTTCGTTTCGGTATCGGTGTTGTACACAAACCGGCGCTCGGTCAGCGGGGTTGCGGATTTGGTGAGGTATGCCCGGGCGTCGATCACGTCATTTTTGATATCGGTGGTGGCGGTTACCTTGTTGGTGATACCGGATGCAAGGCCAAGCAGATAGCCGTCAACCTTATCGGCGAACGCCTGCATAGCGGGGACAATGAACTGCGTGGAAAAGCTTGCAATATCCATCGTCAGTTCCTTTGCGGTAACTGCGAAAGATACGTCAAGGAACTTATCCATTTTCACGGTAACGCTGTTTTCGGTAGCATCCTGCACCGAAATAGTTCCGGCAAACTCCTTTGCCGTAAAGGTTGCGGGCTTTCGGATGGTGATGGTATCGCCCACACCGGCGACAAACTCGCTGGAATAGTCGCGGTGTACCAGATTTGCCATAACTGCGTTGTTTCGCAGCACCATAAGGGCTTCACGGGCGATAATGTCGGGGGTAAGAATCGTATTTGCCATAAATAAAAAACTCCTTTACTTCTTTCTTGCGGCGATATAGTCCGCCATACTCATTTTGCTTAGGTCTGTTTGCTGGCCGCCTCCGCCATTTCCGGAATTATCGAAGCGCGCCGCGCCGCCGTTATCTTCAAAAAGATATCCGCTATCGGTGCGCAGTGCATCCAATGCGGCTTTCATATCCTCTTTCTGATTCTTGCTATTGCGCAGAGTATCAACATCCAGAAGCGCAGTAATAGCCTTTGCGTTTTTGCCCTTGGCTTCGGAAATCGCACCGGCCAGAAGCTCGTTAAATTCACGGTCTTCCCGCTCCTTCTTGTAGGTGGCCTCTGCCTGTTCGTGCTTGAGCTTCCACGCGTCCCGCTCCTTCACGATAGCGTCAAAGTCCTTCCCCTCGAATCCCTTGAGCGTTGTCTCGGCGGCTTCTTTGGCTTTCTTCTCGGTGTTCAAATCCTCGGTGAGGCGGTTCACTTTTTTCTCGAATTCGGCGACGGTTTTGTAGCTTTCTGCCACTGCCTTGTTGAATTCGGCGAGTTTGTCTGCGGGAATTTCAATTCCGAAATCCTTGCAGATTTCAACAATATTCTTCATAAAAAATCCTCCTGTACCGTATTTATCAACCGCCCGTCGGCGATAATGGATTGAGCCGGTATAAACCTCCGGCGGGGTAGAAATGACGCAGACGGCGGGGTTTGAACCCGCGAACCCATATTGAAATAATGGAGCTGACCCGCCCAGCTTCCGCCTGCATGTGTAAAAAATGCCAGAGTTGAAACAAATCAGCTCTGGCAATTTATTCAATTATTCCTTTTCTGCGTTGTACTTCCTAGCCGCCGCGGTAGCTTTTGCGGCTTCACTGCGATTCCATAGGGCTATAGCGATTCTGTCATGCCTCTTTTTCTGCCCGGTTTCCTTGCAATAAGCGTTGTATGCTTCATTCTGCTGCTGCAAAAGCGCCGCTTTCTTTCGGTACGACTTTTCAAAAGCCGCCCTTTCTTCCTCAGATGGTGCGTTATCCATGGCCGTCCTCAGTCCCAAAACTTTCCGTTTTGTATCCCTGATTCCCCGCTCCATGGCGCGTTGTTTCTGCTCTTTTTCGTACTGTTTTTTGTTTTCCTCGCTGTCATAGTCATCGAACGGGTTGCCCTGCCCGGGAAACCACGCCGAAAAGTTGTGGCGGCAATTCGCCCCGCATAGCCCCGTTACCGTGCCGTATTGGGTGGAAGAAACGAAATCGGGGTATTCTGTGCTAGGTACGCGGCTATAGATTTTCCCCTGCCACACCTCGTGCGTCGGCCTTGCTCCCAGATGGGAAGAAACGATTACAAGATTTACGCCCATTTCGTCCATTCGCGCAAGCTGTATTCTGGCCGACCCTTGAGAAATGCCGGTGCGCACCGCCCGCGCCGTGGCAACCTCTATTGTATCCCGGTGGACGTATACTGTTCCATCGCTTCCAGCCTTTGTATACTTGATATACACCCCATCGGAAATAAGCCGCTCCACGGCTTCCCTGACGGCCTGCACGGGCGAAATCGCGCCAGACATGGCGCTCATATACGCTTCATCACATAGCCGTCGAAACGTCTCCTGTACCGCGTCGGCGGTTGTTGCCGTGAAGTTTTTCCACTCCCCAAGCGTCTGCTCATATGTATCTTGCATCAGCTTTTGGAGATGCGGGGACTGTACAAGCGGCGTTGGATTCAGACCAGCTTCCCGGTATATCGCGTCGTCGTATTCCAGCGCCTTTACCCCGGCATCCTCCATAGCCGCCGCGATTTCCGTTTGCATTTTGCCGGTAGCTTTTGCAATCTCTTTTTGGATATCGCCCAATAAATAGCCCAACTGTTGAAGCGTTTCGATCTGATATTTATCCAGGGGAGTTAGGATATAATCATCACCCCGCCCAAACCGAATTAGAATGCGCTCTATAATCCGATTCATGATATTCTGGTGAAGTTCTTCCGCAATATCCTCAGCCGGTTCAACGGCGTGGAGTAGGTAAGAGGGGGTAAGCATGGGTTATCCCTCCTTTGCACTTCGGCGCTTTACAATTTCATCATAATGGGGATTTATCCGGATTACATTCCAGTCGCATTCAAGCGGCACTTTACCATAAAAAACCACCCACGCGGGGTCTAGCCGCTTCATCATTTCCTCATACCCCTTAAGGAAAAGCCGGTTTGCCTCTTTGTCATTTTGCGTTCCCACGCTTGAAATAGCCACAATACCGCCCACCGGCTCACCGTCGAAGCACCAATCATAGGATTGTTCATCACTCCAACTGATCGTAGGATACACTGTAAGCCCATGCGCCTGCCAATACGCCGCCAGCCAATGCTTGCGGTAGTGATTGTAAATCTGCATGGCTAGCGGCATATCCGTGTACGTAGAAAAATCCGGTGCGCACACGGCAGTAAACCGCGATAGCATCGGAATATATCGGTCAGGCGTATTCCAAAATCTGGTAAATTGGTAATCGTCCACAAACGAGTGCAAAATCTTGCCATCCGGATTTTTGCAGCTTTTGGCGTAATTCATCGGGATAAATTCGCCTACCGGGTACGCCTTGACCGGCTCAATCTGTGGTATACCGTACTTGCCAACACCAGAAAACGCGAATTTGTCCAGATTTTCAAAGTTAATCATAGATTTCTCCAATAAAAATGCCGCAAGATACATTCCTGTACCTCACGGCATAGCAAGCATCCGGATTTGAACCGGAACAACGGCTCTCACCGTATGCTCCTCTTACATCACTACTTGCTACGCCGATTGTACCATAGTTTGCGAACCATTGCAACCATCGCTTTTTCTTCGGTTGTCAGATTTGTAAATCCCTTTTTGCTATCGTTTTCAAAGTGTTCATATCCGTGGTGGGTATGTGGCAAAACTCCTTTGTGCGGCTTTGTCAGATCAATGGTCTTTGTGCGCTTGTTCTGATTATCATAATACGAAATGAATTTCATTTCATCAGCAGCATTGACTGTAACATACACGCGGCCGCGTGTCATAGTTTCCAGCGGAGCAGTTGCAGAACCGTTGGTCGTTTTAACAAACTTGATATTTCCGTCTTTATAAACCGTCCTGTACTCGCTCCCGTAAGGCAAGTATGTGCCATTCTTCAGCTTACGCCCTCCGCTGCTTGCGCCGCGTCCGCCCATTAAACGGGTCTCCACGTGCCGCTGCGCTTGTTAGCTCTGCGATATGTCTTTCCATTTACAGTAACTTCCAAAGCACCGGATTTTTGCGCTGAAACGAACGCATTAGAGAACGATTTGTTTTCTGCCGCTTTTCTGGTTTTGTTGGACTGGTCGCGCAGCTTTCGCATATAACTATCCATTTCGCCACGTGCCCTTGCTGCTCTATCCGCAGCGCTACCTGTTTTCTGAGCCGTCGTAAGTCGTGCAGGGCCACTTGCATACGGGTTGACCGCTCCCGCCGCCGTTTTCAGCGCGTTGGTTGCAAGATTTTTCATCTGGGTTGTGGCATCTTTTTTCTCATTATCCGAAAGAGATAGCCCGTTAATTTCTGCTATATTACGTTCAAATGTGCGGTTTATAATATCGCCCATATCGGTTATGGATGCAGCATTCGCGCGTTCAATATCTCGTTTCGATAGGCCGAGCCCAGCCTCTTTCCCGAACTTGCCAGCACCGCCAGTGCCGCCTCTACCGCCCATAATTATTCCTCCCCTCCAAATAGCGTCGGCGTTTTCGGCTGAGCCGCATTTTCCAACGCCTTTGCTTCCTGCTCTGTGAATCCCTCGAACCGTACCAGATAATACCAGAACGGGACTTTCCCCGCCTGAACATATCCGTACCATCTGGCCTTTTCCTCATTGGCCGAATATGTGATATCCCCGAAGTCATAGGCCACTTCATACGCGCCAGCCGGGGCAAGTCCGTACAAATCGGCGAACGCATTCAGTGCGTAAATAAGGCAATCCAAGCAATGCTCTAGGCTATCCCGAACGGCCTTAATCGTCTGGATTGTGCGCTGCTGATCTGCTTCTACCTGTGTCGCCGTCTGAATGCCGCCGGACTGATTGAAAACGAAATAGCCGTTTGAGAATCCCGCCTTATAGCCGATCTGGCTAAGTAGGGCATTCAGCCCTGTAAGTCGCACATCGGTGTTAAGTGTGGGATTGATTTCGTGGTAAATATCGCTCTGCGTGGTGGTATCTCCGTCCACGAGATTGATATAGTTCGGCATCTTCACACGCCCAAGCGCATTTTCCGTTTTCGCCCTATCCTTGAAATCAAGAATCCGATCTTTATCCACCATCACGGTACGCTTGCTATCAAAGATTTCGGCGGCGTTCCTGGAATATGCAATATCCAAGTCCCGCAGCTCCTGCACGGCCTCAGAGAATGCAGGCAGGCCATAAGGGGAACTGATAACGATATTGTTTGCTTGCGGCATCCGGAATGCCGCGAACAGGGGCTTTTCAATATTCGCAATGGCTACTTCTTCCGCCAGCCCAGCCCACGGCGTTTCGGAAATGTCAACAGGCTTTCCGGTATCATTCTCCGATGGGCTTACATAGCATTTATTCGTGATTCTGTATACGCCGCCCTCGAACCGGTGGTATTCCAGCCGGGTGAACCACTTATCGCCCGATTTCTGCTGATTGTAGAAAACTGCGCCGTCAATTTCGGCGTTCGTCACGTGGGTAATATCAAATTTGTTCGGCGTGTAGATATCGATTGTATCACCGTTTGGCTTTAGCATGATTGTCCCGTATGCGCTTCCGTACTCCACCCAAGATTGCAGCAGCGAATACACCCGGTCAACCTGCCATTGCAGCCAGTCGGCGCGGGCAGACCCGCTCAACTTGATGCTCGTACCCTGCATTGTCAGCCGCGCGATTTCAGCGCACACAGACTTTGCAAAGTTCACGGTATCTATGCCGTCTTCCACATCAATCCAGCAGGGGTTCCCCTGATAGATATCGGCACATTCATAAATCCAAGCGTTCATCTGCTCGGAGGAAATAGGCTCTATCTTGAAATCTTCCTTTACCCTCGTATCAGAAATCACAGATACAAGCCCTTTTATAGCTGAAATGATACCCATTACGATTCCTTCACTTTCTTTCGCATCACGGTATTACAGAAATACCGTATATCATCCATAGCGTGATCGTTATCTTTCACTACCGCATCCTCCGTTTTCGTATCATCCCACCGGTAAAGCCCAAACTCACGAATAGCGTCCGTGCAGCAACGGTGAATTTTTATATTCCCGTTCTTGAGATATACCGCCGTTCGCCGAATGCCATCAAGAACGGCGTTGTCTGCCTGCTGGACGCGGAATCCACGGCGTTTCAGGGCGGTAATGAAAGAAGCCGCCGAAGGGTCAATAATCGCCCTCTTGATATCGTAGCCGTCCGTCAGGCGCTCCACATCATCGCAGTATTCCTCGTCGGTTTGCTGCCTGCATTTAGCTCTACCATCGTAGTAATACTCTTTGATTCTTACCGCCTTATTACCATCCACAGCCCACAAGCCGCACGAAAACGGATTCAGGGTGCCATAGTCGATGCTTATGTAGTAGTCTGCGAACTCTGGTATCTCGTCCGTGATGTTCGCTTCGGAAAAATCGTATATAAGTCCCTCTGCCAGCGTCCATTTTCCCAGAATGTATCTATCATAGAACACCGTTCCGGCATATTCTTTTTTCAGATTTTCAACAAAAGCGGGAGGCAAAAACGGATTATCGTCTATCGTGTATTCTTGGCTGAAAATATCTGCATCGCTATCAAGAAATCTTTTAAGCCAGTGATTGGGATACTGCGGATTGTATGTGCCATCAAAACAAGAATACTCCTTATCAAGCCGGCTTTTCAGGAGGGCAAAAACTTCCTCCGACCAGTCCGCGACCTCGTCGCCGTAACAATACTTGATGGACGCGCCGCGAATCTTCGATACCTGAGACACTTTTTCCGCGCCAAGGCAATAACACTTCTCGCCAAAAATCCACGCTGTATTATCGCTGGAAATCGCCCCAACAAGTTTATCTCCGTACAGATTCCGCATAGGTTCTAGCACATTTCGCTCTATTGTGGATTTTGTAACGCCCAAAATAACGGAAAGCCCATCTTTCCCGGCTCGTTCTCGAATCCGCATGGGAATAATCCATTTGAAATCAAGATATGTTTTCCCGCTTCTGGTCGCGCCGCCCTTGAAATTCCATCGGTGATTACCGTACCTTGCGAATTCAATCTGTTTCGGGCTTAATAGCATCTCTAAACTCCTTAATTAGCCCATCCAGCTTATTGAGACTATCATTGCCGCTTGCCGTGTTTCTTGTGGCTTTATCCACGATAATCCCAAAAGATGTTGCAATCTGGCTTAATGTTGCGGCCGAAATCTTTTCTGGGTCAGTGAGCGCTTTCAGATGCAGAGTGATTGCTTCTTGCATCGCCGCTTTTTGTGATTCCATGTACGCCATCATGTCGGCGGTATTCTCTTCTTTTTTTTCCTGCACTTTTTGGGCGATATCCGGTGAAGCGCTGACAATCCTTTTCACAGTCTGGTGAGTTACGCCATGCTTTTTTGCAACGGCGCTGTACGACTGCATTTCTATCCAGTCGGCGATTATTCTTTTTTTCTTCCGATCTGTAATCCTTGCAGCCATAGCACCACCGCTCATACAAAATAATTGGCGCGAGGCCGATTCAAACGGCCTTCTGTTGGGGAGAGGGTACCCGACTCGCTGTCTGCCGCGCCATGCAAAAAGAGGCTCAGGAACAATCCCAAGCCTCTTGCGCTTTTTCTTTTTTACCAGTATAGCACATTCAAACTGAAAAATCGTCTCATTTTTTTCTCATTTTTCAGCTTTCAGTCTGCCCATACAGGCATAGCGTGAAATGTCGTAGTGCTGAATCCCGGCGGCGGTAAACCTGAGCTTTTTCAACTCCAAGTTCTTCACACAGGGCATCGACGTTGCCTCTAGCCGGGCTTATGTAGAATCTGCTCAGTATCTTCTTTTCATCGACGCTAAGCGATTCAAGCCCGGAATCCACAAGCGACACCCATTTTCTCGCCTGTTCCAGCGAACGCGCCAGTTCCTCACGGTGAACGATATTCGATAGCATCATATCTTCCCGGCCGGAGCCACCGCCGCTTACCGGCGTACCGTCAGCCGTGGCACTTCGGATACTCTGCATAGCGGATTCCAGCCGCGCCATTTCTTCGGGGATGCTTTTCAGAGCCTGTTGCTTTGCGCTGTACTCCTTTAACTTTTCAATGGCCTCATACTTCCAGTTCATTCCGTTCCTCCTTTACTATCTTAGTAAATTTACTTATATTCTTTACCATAACACATACACAGTACAAAGAATAAGATTTATATATAAACATATGTATTATATATTAAACGGAAACCAGTTCGAGTTTCATCGTTATTCCCGGGCGACGTGCAATATATGAAACGTAGCTATCGCCTAAAAGCGGAACAGGTTCGTAACTGGGATAATCCGCGCCTATAGACACTATGTTCGCACGCATCTGGGCGGTCATCTCATGCCCCATGTATCTCAGTCTAACGCTGCATACCTCACCGGGTTCAATGTCGATCAAGTCAAGAAACGTAGTCCCGCAGTAGTCGCATTTCGTCCCATGCAGTGGCGCACCGCAGTTCGGGCAGTTTGTCATTTTGGTCATGCCGTATCCCCCAGTTTCTTTCCGCAAGTCGGGCAATAGTTCAGGGGTGCGCCCTTTCCATCGTCGATATAGTCCAGGCTGCGCCCGGCGAACCGGCCTGCCCGGGTAAAATACCGTTCAACGATTGCGACGGAAATATCCACCCGTTGTCCATTAGTTAGAAACCGGTCGGCGATTTGCCGCTTGCCATCGTACGCCTCGCAAAATAGGCACATTTTAGAAATTCTCCTTTCTTTTCTTAGTAAATCCCTGTATAGATATACACAATACACACAAGATATAAAATTATATTAATATATACTATACAGGGATAATGTTATAATATTAAATCCCGTCTCCTGTTTTTCGTTTTCTCCCTCCTTTCGGTGCAATTCTTCCCAGGCGGGCAAGGCCGCTTCTCCCCACGGACGAATATGTAATTGCAGCACCGGCTGCCTTCGTAATATCCGAAGAAATACCGGCACCCGACGCAGTGCTTTCTGCCGTCCTTGTACTCCACATTACCGCCCCGTTTCCGTCACAGGGTAATCCGTTGCTGAGCCGTGTATTCTGCCCACGCCGCCTCCTGTTTTTCAAAATATTCCTTGTCAATTTCCGTTCCAACAAAATCCAGATCGAAGTCATACGCCGCCCGCCTGGAGCTACCGCTGCCGAGATGCGTATCCAGAATCTTGAACCCCGGCTTCGTGTAATGGGCGTATATCCACCGGTATAATTCTTCCGGCTTTTGAGTTGGGTGGAATCTGCCCGCTATGCCAGCAGACGACATTTTGATAACTTTTGCGTTATCGTTGAAACTGCACCAGGCATATTCCGCCATTGCCATAGAAAAGTTTTCCGGTATATTTGTTTTCAGCCAGACCAAAAAGCATCTGTTTGGTGGGAGCTGGAAATAGTTCCCACCCCATATGATTTGCTCCTTGCTCACCCGGAAAAGCTCATTGAAATAGTCCTCGCCGGGGGCATAGTCCCAGCTCACGATTTTTTTCCGAACTTTGCCGCCCACTTTCCGCCCGTCCGGGAAATCTTGCCGGAACTTGTCAAATCGTCCACCGAAGCGGGTCTCTCCTGCAAACTTCCCCCCCCGCTACCATAAGGTGGGTCTACGACGGCCAGGTCAAAGTACTTGTCCGGGTACTCGCGCATGATTTCCATGCAATCAGCGTTAAGCGCAATATTCACATCGTGCCACCTCTCTCCGCTTTCCTATCGTGGTATCTCCTGTAAGCGGCGCTCTGAGCGTGGGCTTTCTGGCACTCGAAACTGCAATAGATTTTCTGCCTGATCTTGCCCTGCGTGAACTCTTTCCCGCACTGGGGGCAGATTTTAACAATGCCCTGTGGGGCTTCCGCGTCCTCTACATCGTCCTGAATCGGCGGGTGGTATCCGTGCATTGCCATGTACTTGCCATAGCTCGTCCCGGCCTTTTGGGCGGCTATGGAGCACAGGGTGAGATAGTCCGGTTTATTGCTTATGTTATTCATCTCTTATCTCCCGATACGTATCGATGATATCCTCGGCGATCGCAAGAATACCGCTCACCAGAAGTGCAGCAAGCAAAACGCAGATGAGCAAAAGTACAATAAGCAAAAGAACAGCGCCGATTATTTTAATCATTTATGTTTCTCCTTTCTTCTTGGCAATCCGTTTTTTCTCCGCTTCTTTCAGGGCGTTAAACACCATGACGTAGATGTCCATGGTGTGGTCGCTGTTCACCGGAATCAGCGGGGCGATAAAGTGCCAGCAGTCCATGTAGGTGGGTTTATCGCTCATTGCTTCTGTTCCTCCCGGGGCAGTTTGATTTCCGCCCCATCGTGCAGATCGTGGGTATTCAGTGCATAGGTCACCATCGTCAGCCTTCCGCGTATTTCAACTACGCCGTTCAGGAAACCGCAGACCATACCATCGGGAATATCAAGTGTGATTTTCATTCGATTTTCTCCTTTCTCCGTAGCTGCAAAAATCATTGCCGTCTACCTCGTTCGGGGACATGCCCTGCTCGTAGTCCCAATGATAGCAATACCCAAATGGCGTTCCTCCTTTGTTGGTGGGGTGCTTGCCTATTTCCTCAAATGCAATGCAGTCCCGGCACCTTACCACGGGGACGGCATCAACGGTTGGCGAAATGTGCTTGATTATGTGCGCCGCTTCCGTGTACCCCTCTGCAAGGCTATCAAGCTGCTTTTCGCCTTGCTTTATCAGATTTCCCGTATTCTGGTACTCTGCCCGGAACAATTCCAGTGCGTTGTCTGCATCAATCAGCCTCATAATAATCCTCCTTCCTCGGCATCTCTTTCAGCCAGCGTCTGACGGCAAAGAACCGAATGCGTGACGGCTGATTCTTCGCCCACCGCTCCCTGTCCCAAAATACTTGAACCCGCATACGAAGCACTCGTTGCCATCAATCTGCTGCCGCCAATCCTCAAAGCATTGCTTCCACAGCCCGTGCCGCACCGGCTCCACGTCGGCGGCGGGGATACCGTCTATCACAGCATTGATGTTACTGCGTCCAAATCCCCAGTCGCAATGCCCATCCGGGTAGCTTTCGCACACATCGGCATCAGCATTCTCGAATGCCTCTTTTGCCGCCTCCCGGCTGATGTAATCACTCATTTTAATTCCTCCAAACTGATCTGCCCATCAATGGGCGTATTGTCGGCCTCTTTCCGCTTCCGTTCCGGGATGACTTCTCTCACAAGGGGATTGCGGCTTATTGCGCGATTGAATGCCCCACAAGCCATCCATCGTCCCGCCCAGTCCGTCGCTTCACTATGGGTAAGCCCGTATACTTTGCATTTGCAAAGCACTTTATCGTGATACTTGCCCTTTATGAAGTTGCTACACTCCCGGCACGTATGCCCATCCAAAACGCCAAAAAAACGGTGCATCAGAGCAAGTTTACGTAAGGCCATTACTGTTCCTCCACTCCGGGCGGATGCTGATAAGTACCGCTTTAGCCATTGTCAGCCCTCCGGTTCCAGACCTTAATTGCTTCATATTTGTTTTTGAAATACCCAGTCCATGGATTTACAGGGCACGATGTGGTATCATTGGCGCACTCGACAAACCACATTTTTCCTGACTGCTGCACCTGACCAGAGGTGCCGCAAAACGGGCATGGCTTCAATTCGATTTCTTCCATCGTTTTCTCCTTCCCGCCCGGGTTGCCCCGGGCTTATCGCTTGTTTTCATTCTCCAGAAAATCAGCGTATTTTCTCCCAACAATCACTGCATTTGCCCATTCTCGCTGGAATTTCCGCCACTCCGGGTCACGCTGCCCCTCCTCGTCCCGGTAGAGCATGGCGAAGGGCAAGAATCCCAACCCCATGATCTGCTTGGCCCGTTTCTCTGCGGCATCCATGCTGTCCTCCGGGTAGCCGCACAGCATATAGCACTTTACCTGATGGCTTTTCCGGCTAAGTCCTGCATCATGCAGCATACCGGACATTGCCCGCAAATGCTCATAGTCGTCCATGGTGTCGTAGGCAGTATACATCGTTTGCGGTTTCACAGACATAAGCTGCTCCGCTTTCCACGGGGTCATGTACTCTGGTTCCAGCCCGCCAGAGAACACAGGACGGCGTTTTGCCGTTTGAGCATTGATATAACCTCTGCAAAATGGGTGTCGCTGGTGGCAAGGATGTTGTCGTCCAGCACATCCCACCCATCTTGCACCGGCAGCTCGATCACCCGGCCACGGGCGCATTTCCCGACATCACAGAACCAGCAATCCTTCGGGCAGCCCCGGCTTGTGATAGTCATGCCCTCTTTCAGGTACATCCCCGGCGTAAATGTTTCGCTCATGCGGTCTCCAAAGGCGGGGCCGCCGACTTCTACAGGCACACCAAGCATTTCCCACTGGTAGAAAAGCTCGTCCGCTTTCTCCAAATCCCAAGAAAAAGTCACGCTGATACGCACTTCATTTGGCTCCGCCGCTATGGCATCCAGCGTAGGAGTCCCGAAGAATGCCAACGGATCAGTGGGCGACATGGATGTTTTCGTGGGAAACACGCGGGCTATTCGCACTGTATATCACCCCCACTGTTCCGCCATTGCGGCGGCGATGCCGGGTGAGAATTTGCTTCTAGCCTTGCTTGCGCCGCCTTTTCTGCTCACTCCTGCCTTGTCCCGGTTCCCTTTGTTGCGGCTCGTGCCGCAGGAAACAAGGGGCTTATACTCCGTTAGGATATTAGTCGGCACAAGCGGTTTCACCCCAAATTCCCATTCCTCGCAGGCTATCAGAACTTTCATGCCTTACCCTCGCTCTCTGCCGGGGCTTTGAGCCACGTCAACCTGCATTCCTCGCATCCCGGCATATTCTCGCAGATATCTTTAAGCCCCTCGCAAATAAATGTCCCGGTGCTGAGTAACTTTGCCAGCTCCTCATCCGTCATGTTCCGGATACGGTCGGCGTTGGTCTTGGGCTTAGTCTCCATCTGCCTGTACCTCCACGAACTCCCCGTTTTTCAGTATGTATGGCGTATCCGCTTTGATTTTTTCGCCATCGACATACTCCGTTTTTACACATACCGGAACGCGTCGTTGCTTTGCTCCATCGTATTTCCACTCCGCAAGTGTAATCCAGCAGCCAATTGGCGCTTTTACCACAGAGCCATTTCCAGCGCAGCAAATCACGGAATCGCTCCCAGTGCAGTTAATCCGGGCGGAGTCCCCGGAACTGCCAATCTGGGCGGAGTTCCCGGAGCTGCCAATCCGGGCGGAGTTCCCGGAGCTGCCAATCCGGGCGGAGTTCCCGGAACTGCCAATCCGGGCGTAGTCCCCGGAGC
>ERZ1034984.694-NODE-694-length-36521-cov-27.379614_pt1 | contig 36521 bp, 30 predicted proteins | sample MGYA00520589_ERZ1034984 | MGnify/ENA primary metagenome ERZ1034984 (study PRJEB33766, sample SAMN09781790) | gut metagenome | biome: gut microbiome | host: Homo sapiens | place: Madagascar | study: EMG produced TPA metagenomics assembly of the PRJNA485056 data... | reverse complement strand
TTGCCGGTCGGGTTCCAAGGGCGAAGCGCCTTGGTCGCCGAAGGCGAAATCCCGGCAGCGATGAAGATTAATGCTTCAACAGTTTGGGAGCGGTGATGATGCCGAATGGCTGCACCTGATATTCATAACTGAACATATCGCCTTCAGTGCGCCACGCCCCCGGTCCCATCCAATTCATCCGGAAGGCAAGGTGCAACGCTCCGGCGCTGTTCACCCGGCTGCCGTACAAGGTCAGGTCGAGCCGATGCTCTCCGGCTTCCACTTTGCCGAGCGCACACTGGAACGGGGCGAACGCCAGATCGCCGGCCGGCTTGCCGTCCAGCGCCGCACTGACCAGCGTGCCGCGATAGGCGGCGAACGGCACTTCGCGCGCCGCATTCGGGCAGGTCATCCCTGTCGGCGTATTGGTCACGCGCGACGGCAGCCGCAGGTCGAGCTCCTGCGCTTCTTTGAGGTTGAAACGGCAGTGGTAGGTGATATTGCCGCCGTAGAACGGCAGGCCCTGCCGGGTCGCATCGCCCCAGTAAAGCTCCCGGACCGGGGCGGTGAGCCGGGCGGAATCGCCGCGCAGCTCCACGCCGAAGTCGCCGAGCAGGAAGCACTTCTCCACGTTGCCGGAGTTGGAGTACGCGATTTTGACCAGAAGTTCGTGTTCTCCCGGTTCGATCGCGGGCAGCATCGTGGTGCGCAGCGATTCATCGGTCCACCAGCCGCACTCCTCGAATTCAACCGGACGGCCGTCGAGGAAGAGTTCGGCGCGTTCCGGCTCCTCCATCGCAAAGAGCGGATTTTCGACCTTCACCAGCGAATCGAAACGGTAGGAAAGTTCCAGCGTCGCCAGCTTCCGGTAATCCTTGCCGTAGACCCACGGCTGCACGATATGGCCGCCGCGCTCGCGCAGGCCGAGCCGTTCGCGAACCTGATTGTCCAGCCGCAGGATCTCCTCCGGCCCCTGCCATCCGGCATCCCCTTCCAGCCGCCATTTCGGCATATCGAGCACCAGCACGTTCGGTTCGTCCAGCGAAACCGGCATCGTGCCGGAGAGCCGCCCGACCGTCGCCGCTTCCACCGCCCGGTCGCCGAGCAGCGGCTGCGCGATCTTTCCGCCGCGGCTCTCCTCCGCCGCGGTCAGGCGCACCAGCAGATGGCCGTGCGGATAGAAACAGAAATCGAAAACCGTCCAGCCGTTCTCGTGCCGCGCTTCGACCGGAGTGATCGCGCCGGTCTGCGTATCGAGGTATTCCACCTGGAAGCCGCCGCGCACTTTGACCAGCGTCTCATGCCCCTCGCCCAGCCGTTCGGTGTTCGCCAGAAAGAGGTAGCGATACGGACCGTCGTTGCGCATCTGACTGACCAGCGTGGCCAGCGGGTAACCGTCCGCCTTTTTCACCACCTCAAGTTCCCGGACGCTTTCCAGCGCGCCGAGCAGCGCGGTGCGCGTGAACGGAATCGCCTCGCACTTCCGCGCGACCTGCGCGGGCCGTTCGGACTCCTGCGCATCGCACAGCGTCGCCACATCCCCGGCGAAGATCACCCGGCCGCCCGCCGCCCGGAACTTCTCCAGCCGGTCCAGCGTGGAGCCGCGCAGCGTGACGGTCGGCGGCACCACGACCACGTCATACCCCATCTCGCCGACGATGAAACTCTTGCCGAGCTGGACCGGGCTCTGCCCCGGCAGCAGCGACTCGGAAATGAAATCGAAGTCGACCAGGCCGCGCAGCAGCCAGCTGACCGTGTTTTCAAAAGCCTCCTCCGCCTGTTCGCGGCGGGAGGCGGTCCGGTCCTGCGGCCCGTAGACCAGCCAGAAAGATTCGATCGGATGGATCACGCCGACCCGGACCCGCGCCCTGCCGCGCGTCATCGCCGCATTCACCCGCGCGAAGTGGTCCGCGATCAGCCGGTACTTATCGTGCCACGGCGACTGGTAACTGATCGAAGCCGGATAATCCCGCTTCGCCTCGCCCGCCATCGACACCCACGCCAGATGCGGCACCCGGACGGTCACGCCCAGCGCCGCCTGCCAGTCCCCATGCCCCTTGTGGCCCATGAAATTGAAATCCCAGTCGGTCACGCCGTCGAGTTCGGAGAGCACCCCGCCCCGGCCGTACTGATGCGACGCGCTGGCCGCCTGCTTCGCGGTGGTGAACTCCATCCAGTCGCAGAGCATGTCGATGCCGGGGAGCTGGAAGGAGCGGTAGCTGCGCATCGCTTCGCCGAGCGCATGGGTCTGCGACTCCAGCGTCGGCTCCTCCATCATGTGCCCGGAGAAGCGGATGCCGTGCTCCTCGCACCAGCCGCCGATCGTATCGGCGAACGCGGAGCTGAACCGCTCCGCGACGTGGTCGTGATACCGGTAGCGCGCCAGGGAATACTTTCCGCCGGGCAGCTCCCAGATCACCTCCGGGAAGGTCTCGAAGAAGTCGGCGTCATAAGCGGCGCGGTAGGTTTCCGGCAGGTCGTCGGTGAAGGGCATGCGCACATCGCGTTTCTCCCGTGCGAACTTCAGCACCGTCTTGCGGGTGAACTGCGGCTCGTCGGTGAAGATCGCCGGGATGGTCTTGTTGAACTCGTCGCCGACACTCTTGAAATAGGCTTCGTAGGTCACGTCCACGAATTTCCGGATCGCCGCCGGATTCAGGGTGTCGACATAGGCCTGGTCGTTGAACCACGGATCGGAGGTTTCGACCATCCGGTAGGCGTAGAACTTCTCCGCGCCCTCCTCCGCCGGTTCATCCGCGCCGATCCGCTTGTAGGAGTCCAGTGCGCCGTCCGCGTCGAGCCGGATCGAGTAGCAGGCCAGCAGCTTGCCGGAGTCGTCGTTGGCGGCGTCCGGCGCTTCCGTCCGTTTTTCGGAGGTCAGCAGCAGATAGCGCGCCCGGAATTCCGGCTCCTTCGTGACCAGCCCGCCCGCTGCGCCGGAGGGCCAGCGGTCCTCGTCGTAGAGCCACGCCAGCATCTCCTCGGATTTCGCGGTTTCCACACACTCGCGCACCCGCGCCATGAATTCGGGCGAGAGGTAGGGGGTGCCGAGTCCGGTGCGGGCGTGCATGTGAAAGCCGCCCATCCCCATCTTTTTGAAATTCAGGATCTGCCGTTTCAGCTGATCCGGTTTCAACTCGCAATTCCACGCCCAGAACGGGGTTTCCCGGTAGAGCGCTTTCGGATCGGCAAAGATCGATTCGAACGACTTCGACTGTTCATCCGCATACAGATTTTTCATGGCGTCTCCCTTATGATTTTTTTACGGAATGGCAATTACTTTCTTTCAATATATAGGAACTGCGCCGATTATCCTTGATTTTCTGAAATAAAATCAGCATTATCTGTCACAAATCCAGATTTTCTCTTTCTTATTCGACATTCTGTGCTATATTTCGGCATGGCAAATCTGGAAAACAAACTGACGTGGCAGAACTTCGGCTTTGAAGTCCGCTACCACGTGCACGACCGGGAATACGGCATCCGCGACCGCCACGCCCACGACGGCTTCTACGAGCTGGTCGTGGTGCGCAGCGGCTCCGCCACACACGTCCACGACGGAGTCAAAAGCCATATTGAGAGCGGCGACGTCTACCTGATCCCGCCGGGGGAACCGCACTACTACGCCAACGCCCGGCAGCTCGGCATCTACAACGTGCTGTTCACGGGGGACTTCTTCGCGGGGCTGCTCGCGGAATTTCCCGGAGCGCCCGACATCGAAGCCTATCTGGGACTCTCGGGCGGCGCGCTGCCGGAGGGACACCGGGCCGATGTGCGGCGCTTCGACCCGGAGCTGTTTTTCCGGATCACCGCGCTGCTGGATGAGATTGTAGAGGAGGAGACGCAAGAACTTTCCGGCGCGCGGCTGATGATCCTCAGCAATGCGCTGAAAATCCTGACGCTGATCTGCCGCCACGCCCGCAAATCCGCTGAACGCAACATCGGCAGCGCCGGCTACCGGATCGCCTCGCTGGTCAAAACCCTGGAAGCCGACTTCGCCGGGGAGTGGAGCCTGCGGCGCATGGCCGAACACACCGGATTTTCCGTCGCCTGCTTCCGGCGGCAGTTCCGGCGGATCATCGGCGAACCGCCGGTGGCGTGGCTGCTCTCGCTCCGCCTCGAAAAAGCGGCGATGATGTTGCAGACCGGCGACGGCTCCATTGCCGAAACCGCCGAAGCGTGCGGTTTCCCCGACAGCAACTATTTCACGCGGATGTTCCACCGCAGATTCGGCGCCACGCCCCGCGCCTACCGCCTCGGCCTCCGGCGCCGAACCGGCGGCGCCGACGTAGTCTGACTTGAAGCAAAAACAGTGAAAGATAAGATTCGGCTTCGATCAGTAACATCCCGGGGTGGAGTTTCGTTGATCAAGCCAATAAACTGATAGACACAGCCCAAAGCGAGTCGTGTAAAAAAGCCTGCCGTTGTAAATCCGTCCGCCCTGTCGGGCGGCAGACCTTGTGCGCTGCGCGGCCTGATTTGCAATCGCATCTCCGGCAGCCGGGCGCTACGCGCACAAAGTGTCTTCGACGACAAGGGCACTTCGTCCTTTGACCCCGATCGGGTAGCCTCCGGTGGCAAGTACTGCCGATAGAGCCAATAAACTCATAGATAATAACCCCGGTTTTGAGATTTTTGCGCAGTAAAAAGCTCGAAACCGCACCCGGCGCCGGCCCCTTGCCAGTCGGGGGGGACCGGGAGGTGAAGCGCCCCCGGCCGCCGGAGGCATGCAGTTACCACGGCAGGAGTTCCAGGTGTTCCAGCAGGATTTTAACGCCGATCAGGATGATTGCGCTGCCGCCGACGATCATCATCACCCGTTCGCCCGCCAGCATTCCGATCCGGGTGCCGAGCAGCACTCCCGCAATTGAAGCCGCCGCCGTAACCACTCCCATCGCCAGCGCCGGCAGCCAGATGCCGGTTCCGGCAAAGGCCAGCCCTGCCCCGACCGCCAGCGCATCCAGGCTGGTCGCGACCGCCGGAACCACCAGCGCCTTCGGTGCGAAGAAGTCCGGCGGGCAGTTCAGACACGGAGAACCGTCCCCGTTCTTTTCCGGCTCTTTTTCGGCAATCGCCTCATAGATCATCTTGCCGCCCACCAGCCCGAGCAGGACAAAGGCAAGCCAGTGATCCACTGACGCGACCACAGACTGAAGCATCGTGGCCGCGAAGAAACCGATCACCGGCATTATAATCTGGAATCCGCCGAAAAAAAGAGCCGCCCACGCGGCATTGCGCAGGCGGCGTCCGGTGCGGTCGCACAATGCGCCGCCGATGGAAACGGCGAGCGCATCGATCGACACACTCACCGCGATCAGCAGAACTTCGACAACGGACATGATGCTCCTACTTGATCAGTCGCGCCATCACCGCTTTCTGCACATGCAGCCGGTTTTCGGCCTCGTCAAAGACGATCGAACGCTTCGGATCATCCATCACGCCGGCCGAAACCTCCTCGCCGCGGTGTGCGGGCAGGCAGTGCAGGAACTTTGCATTCGGCCTGGCCCGCTCAAACAGCGCCTCGTTGACCTGATAGGGACGGAAAATCTTCATGCGCCGCTCCTTTTCGTCCTCGAAGCCCATGCTGACCCACACGTCGGTATAGAAGTAATCGACGCCTTCGGCCGCCTTCAGCGGATCAGGTTCCCAGCAGATGTTCGGCGCGCCGGCCATCAGCTCCTCGGCGGGACGCTCCTCGGCGGGGGCGGAAACCACCATCTCCATGCCGGTCAGCCGCGCCGCCAGCATCAGCGAATTCGCTATATTGCTGCGGCCGTCGCCGTAAAATGCGACCCGGATCGATTTGTCCACCCTGCCGGAATACTCCTTGATGGTCAGCATATCCGCCAGAATCTGGCAGGGATGGTATTCATCGGTCAGCGCGTTGATCACCGGAATCGACGCTTCGCGCGCCAGCTCCTCAACGTCGGCGTGCGAAAAGGTCCGGATCACGATGCCGTGCAGGTAACGGCTCAGCACCTTGGCGGTGTCGGCGACGGTTTCGCCGCGCCCGACCTGCATCCGGGACTGGTCCAGATAAAGCGGCCGCCCGCCCAGTTCGCCGACGCCGACTTCAAACGAAACGCGGGTCCGGGTCGAGGATTTCGCGAAAATCAGCCCCACGCTTTTACCGGCCAGCGGCGTATAATTCATCTTGTTCCGTTCGGCCTTCAGCTTCGCGGCCAGCTCGAAAATGCCGTGCAGGTCGTCGAGCGTCAGGTCCCTCAGGGTCAACAGGTCTTTCTTCATTTTTGTTCCTCCCGAATCATCCGGTCGAGTTCCGCCAGTCCGGCGGCGATCTTTTCCAGCGCCTCGTCGGCGTCGGCCCGGGTAATGGTCAACGGCGGCAGCAGCCGCAGCACGGTTTCGCCCGCGGTCAGCACCACCAGATTGTGTTTCAACAGAATTCCGGCCAACGTCGCGGCCTCGCGGTCGAGCACCACGCCGATCATCAGGCCCATGCCCCGCACCGTCTTCACAAAGGAGTAGGGCTTGCCGATTTCAGCCAGCTTCGCGCGCAGGTAATCGCCCTGAATCCGGCAGTTTTCCAGCACGCCGTCCTCGTCGAACGCCTGCTGCACCGCCAGCGCGGCCGCGCTGACCAGCGGCGTACCGCCGAAAGTGCTCGCGTGCATGCCGACTTTCAGCACATCCGCGTATTTGCGCTTCACGATAAAAGCCCCCATCGGCAGGCCGTTCGCGATCGCCTTGGCCATCGACAGCGCATCCGGCTCGACGCCGAAACTCTGCCACGCGAACCGGGTCCCGATCCGCCCCATGCCGCACTGCACTTCATCGAAGAGCAGCAGGATATCCTTTTCATCGCACAGCGCGCGCACCTTCTTCAGGTACTCCGCATCGGCGGGCAGGATGCCGCCCTCGCCCTGCACCGGCTCAAGCAGGATCGCGCAGGTATTGGCGGAAACGGCGGCTTCCAGCGCCGCGAAATCGTTGAACGGCACCTGTTTGAAGCCGGGGACCTCCGGCTCGAAGCCCTTGCGGTATTTGGCGCGGCCGGTTTCGGCCAGCGTCGCCAGCGTCCGGCCGTGGAACGAATTGTCCATCGAAATGATCTCGTTGCGGCCCGTCGCATTGCCGTATTTCCGCGCGAACTTGCTCATGCCTTCGTTGGCTTCGGCGCCGGAGTTGCAGAAGAACACCACGCCGTCCATGCCGGAGGTGATCAGCTTTTCCGCCAGGCGCGGCATCATCTCATTCATATAGAGATTGGAGACATGCACGAGCTTGCCCGCCTGTTCCCGGATCGCTTCGGTCACGCGCGGATTGCAATGCCCGAGGTTGCAGACGGAAATGCCGGATGCGAAATCGAGATATTCTCGGTTGTCGGCGTCCCAGAGGCGCGCCCCCTGCCCGCGGGTGAAGAGAATCTTCGGGGCATAGGTGGGCATCACATAGTTCCGGTACCGTTCGACAGTGGTTTCGTAAAGGTTTTCCATCTCTCAGACTCCTGTTATAGAAAAATCCCCTGCAACTGCAGGAAAACAGATAATATACCCGAACTTTCCCAAAATGCAAGTATATCTTCGCCGCCTTTTACGGAGCCGCCGATCAGCGCGGCTGCGCGGTCAGCGTTGCAAGCAGCGCCGGCACCGCGACTTCGGTGCGCAGCGTGCGGCGGCCGAGCGTGACCGGCGTGACGCCGTGACGGGCCAGCAGATCAATTTCATAACCGGTGAAGCCGCCCTCAGGACCGATCACCAGCGCGGCCGGCCCGCGGCTCCCGACCGGAATCGGCTCCGTCGCGGCGGGATGCCCCGCATAGGCCGGACGCCCGGCGAGAATACCGGGAAGCTCATCCTCCACGAACGGCTTGAACCGGTTGCGAAATTCGATCCGGGGCATCACCGTGTCGCCGGCCTGTTCCAGCGCGAGACGGCAGGTTTCATCCAGCGAAGCGGTTTCGAGGTTGGGGCTGGACCAGTAGCTTTTGTCCACTTTCCAGCAGGCGATGAACCAGAACTCCTTCACTCCCATCGTGACGGCGGCGTGCAGCACCTTCTGGAAAGTCTTGGGGCGCGGCAGCGCCGCGATCAGCGTGACCGGCGACGGTTCCGGCGGAAGCACCGTCAAGTCGGGACGCAGCGTCGCGGCATCCGCGCCGATCTCCAGCAGCTCGGCAGTCCCGGTCAGGCCGTTCAGCATTCCCGCCTTGCAGAACTTGCCCGGTTCGGCCTTGATCACCTCCAGCAGCTGCCGGTGGCGGCGTCCGGCGATCCGGACGAGGCCGGGTGCGATATAGTCGCTTTCGTCTAACAACAGGAGATTCATTTCGGACTTTCCGTGGTTATGTCAAAAAGAAAGGGGAAACTTGCCGCTTACGGCAAGCGGGTCTGCTTGCCCTGACGGACAGCAGACCTCCGTGGGCTCACGGCCTGATTTTCAATCAGGCACCTGAGCTGGGCGTTTCGCCCACGGAATGTCTCCGACGGGCAAGGCGCTTCGCCCTTGCAACCCGACCGGCGACGTGCCGGTGCGGTAAACCGTCCATAGAATAGACTTATAGATAATAACCCCGTTTTAGAGATTTTTGCACAGCAAAAATCTCTAAAACGTACCCGGCGCCAGCACCTTGCCGGTCTGGGGTCCCGGGGGCGAAGCGCCCCGGGCCGCCGGAGGCAAATCCCCCTATTTGACGGTATAGTACCAGGCGTTCGCCTTCGTGCAGAATTCACGAGTCACGTGCGGGCAGTTCGCCGCGGCCTTGTCGAGCAGCCCGCCGATTTCGACGGCCTGATCGGGTTCGCCGACCTTGGCCGCAATCTCCTCGGCGGTGCCGGAAACGCCTTTCAGCTCGGCGATCTTCTTCATCAGCGTTTCGCGCAGCGTCAGGATGCCCTTCGCCGCCAGCTTGTAGGCCTGCACGCCGGGCTGGTGGAACGCGTTGATGTTGATGAATTCAGCGTAGACCGCGACCGCGCGCTCGTAGAGGGCGATCACCATGCCGAGGGTGCGCTCGTTGACCTCCGGTATGCGGATCGTGATGATCTGGCGTCCCTTGCCGCGCAGCGCGGCGCTGAGTCCTTCGAGGAAGCCGTGCAGGTAGTTGCCCATCGTATTGGCGTCGGTGATCGGCAGGCGTTTCGCATCCTTCATCACTTCAATGAAAGTCGCGAAGAAGTCGTCGCGGCCGTCGTTGAGCTGCTGGATGAAGGCGTGGGCGTCGGTGCCGCCCTTGTTGCCGAAGACGTTCAGCCCCTGATGGACCTCCTTGCCGTCGAGGTCGAGCGCCTTGCCGAGGCTCTCCATCACCAGCTGCTGCATATAACGCGACAGCAGGATCAGCCGGTCGGAGTAAGGCACGATCACCATATTGCGGTCGCCCCTGCCGTTGCCGGCGATATACCACATCGCGGCGAGCATCATCGCCGGATTCTTACGCGGATCGGCGGTGCGGGTCCACTCGTCCATTTTACAGGCGCCTTCGAGGAACGCCTTGAAGTCCACCCCGGTCAGCGCGGCGGGAAGATGGCCGACGATGCTGGTTTCGCTGGTGCGCCCGCCGATGGATTCGGCCATTTCGAAAACCGCGAGGAAGCCGGTTTCATGGGCGTGTTTGTCAAGTTCGCTGCCTTTCATCGTGATCGCGGCGGCGTGCTTCGCGAAGGAGAGTCCCTTTTCGGCGTAGAACTTCTCCATGGAGATCATGTTGTTCTTGGTCTCCTGGGTGCCGCCGGATTTGGAGATCACCAGATGCAGCGTGGCCGCCGGGTCCATCACTTCAAGCAGGTCGGCGAATTCGGCCGAATCGGTGTTGTCGAGGAAGTAAATCTTCAAATAGCCGTTGCGCTGCGCGTCGGATTTCTCGTTCCAGTAGGGGCCGTTGATCGCGAACTGCATCAGCTGCGGGCCGAGCGCGGAGCCGCCGATGCCGTTGACCACGACCGCGTCGAACTTCCTGCCGGTTTCGCCGGTGATTTTACCGGTGCGGACCTTTTCGGCAAACTCCTCGACGGAGGCGAAAAGCGCGCTTTTCGGATACTCGATGCGGTCGGAAAAGTGGGTGACCTTGCGGTTTTCATCCGGGTTCTTGACCGCTCCGGCTTCAAGGCGGGCCATTTCTCTGGCGGCGCGCTCGAATTTCGGCGCGAGCTTGTCGAGGTCGGCGTCGGTGAATTTCATCCCGGCGAAAGCGATGGAGAAGTTGTCGGCCGCGTCGACCAGCGTATAGGCGCGGTTGCGTTCGATCCAGTTGTTCATACTGATTGTACTCCGTTTGATGTGGGTTGTTATTCCAAGGCGCGCAGCCGTTCCTTGAGGAGGCGTTTGATATACTCCTCGCCGTACAGCGCACGCATGAGTTCGATATTGAATTCATAGAAAAGCTCCGCGTCCGGGCGGGTGATCAGCTCGCCGAACGAAAGCTCCATGATGGTCTTGCGCTTGATCCTGTCCTGTTCGTACATCGACAGATAGCGGATCAGGCTGCGCGGGGAAAGCTCGGTGAATTTCTTCTGCCCGAAATCCTCGGTGTAATCCGCCGCGATCACCGAGACCAGATTGGCGCGGGGCTGCTTAAGCCCGAAAGTCCCCTGCAGGAACTCCTCGATCATCTCGGTGCAGCGGACTTCGTCGAACACCGGGAACGTGACCTTGCGCCCGCGCGACAGGATGTTGGCCGGAAATTCATAGTTCGCCGCCAGCACCGGCATCACATTCGGCGGCAGCGTGAACGCCCCGCCGACATAGGTGCGGAAGCTGTACCAGTCAGTGTGGCGCGGGTCGATATCGTCGAAAAACAGCACGAATTTGTGGTCCGGCCGCGCCGCCAGCGGCGTGACCAGCTCGAGCCACCCTTTTTCCAGCGCCTCCGGGTCGGGCAGGATCAGCACCAGCTCCGGCTCCGCCAGCGCGAAGGAGACGGTCAGACTGGTTTTGCCGTAGCCGGGCAGGCTGTTGACCAGCAGCGGCAGATTGGTTTTGCCGGCGGCGAATTTGCGGAAGTGGTCCTGAAACGCGGTGCGCATGCCGAGGTAACCGAAAAATCGCTCCACCGGCTTGGCCGAAGTCACCTCCGACTGGATGAACTTCCCGCCGAGATAGCGGAAGGTCCGGCAGCGGCGGAACCGGTCGCAGGCCAGCAGCTGAGCCGCAAACTCCCGCTCCGGCAGGTCGCTCCGGACTCCCCGGAACAGCTCCAGCGCGGCGGGAAACACCCGGCGGCGCTCCGCCTCCGGCAGCTGCTCCGTCAGCGCGGCAATCCCGGCGAGCAGCTCCAGCCCGAGCCGGAGCAGGAACGCGGTGTTTTCGCTCCACTCCTCCCGTTCCAGATCAGCGGGCAGCACCTTGTGGTCGATCAGGAGGTCGAACAGCCTGCCCGCCAGCTGCGCATCGACCGGAGCGTCCCCGGCCTCGCGCTGAATCGCATTGAGATAGTCGGCGACGGCGGCGCGGCCGGAGACCGGCTTCTCCGACGCCGCCAGAAAAGCGCCGCGCAGACGCTCCAGCAGCGGATCTTCAGGCAGCGCCATTACTCCGTCCCGGCCGGGACGGGCGAACAGCAGCTCCAAAGCCCTCAATCCGTTATGAACCGCGGCGTTTTCCATGGCCGGTTACGCCTCCAGCAGCGAACGGTGGATTTTGACCACCATTTTGACCACCCGGTCCGCCGGATCGCCGACACCGGGCTGGTGTCCTTCTTCCGGCAGGAACAGCGCGAAATAGCCGGGCGCCAGCGGCAGCGACACCGAGCCCTCCTTGCCGGAGCGGAAAAACGCGATGTCCGGCGTGTAGGCTTCGGTCACTTCAAGGCCGTCGACCGTGCGCCACCAGATGGTTTCCGCACCCTCCAGCAGCAGCTGGATATCGACGAACTCACGGTGGTTTTCCAGTTTGTCGGCATTGAATTCGTGGAGGTTGTAGCCCTGAATCATCGCATAGACTTTATCGCCGTCGATCTCGTAACGGCCGGCGGGCGTCTCCGGCGTGCAGCCGGCGATGAACGTTGCAAGTTTCTTCCAGACCTCCGGGGAGAGCTTCGCATAGGAGGCGAAACGGTTCATGGAATCGAAAATCATGACGAACCCCTCTGTCCCGGTTATTTCTGATCAACCTGTTTCTTCTGAAGCTCCGCCGCGCGCTTCTGAACCAGTTCGCCGACCTTTTTATTCATATTCATCGCCATCTGCTGGATGGAAGACATCATCTGCTGCTGGAGCATCGGGGTCTTATCCAGAAAATTCTGTCCGGCCGGGCTTTTGAAGAAGGTGGTCAGGTCCTTGAGTTCCTGCTCCGAAAAGGTGGTCGCATAAGCCTCGACGACGATGGGCTTGAGTTTATTCCAGCTCATCTCCTCCTCGACGATATTCATCACTTCATCCATCATCTTCTTCTGTTCGGCCTGCTGATCCGCCGTCAGCTTGACGCCGTTCTGCTCAAGCATCTGCGGCAGCATCTTCTGCTGCATGTTGCGCATCATCTGGAACGCATTCTTCATCTGCTGCTCCTGCCGCATAATGGTCAGCAGCTCGCCGGCGAGCTTGGAGCGCTCCGCGCTGACCGCTTCCGCCGCGAACATCGAAACGGCCATCACCGTCATCATCATGATTGCCAGAATTTTTTTCATGCTGCTCTCTTCTCCCTACTGAATGGAATGAATTGTGTTCCACCGGAACCGCCGGGAACGGAATGCTCCCGGCGAGCCTACGGTTTATGGTTCATACTGTAGCCTTTCAAGGCCGGAAAGTCAATCCCGGCGGCGGGAATCCAACGTGAAAAAGGGGTGGTTTTCTTCGCCGGCGGAAAGAAAAAGGCGCATTCCCCCGATCCGGCATTTGAAAAAAAACCGTTTTGGATTTACATTACCGGATGAATTAATATCTATAGGGAAATAACCGAACCACTGAAACCGCGAGGGATGAACATGTCCGAAGAACTTCAGAACCTGCTCGATAAATTCCATGAGGTGGGTGTCAAGAAAACCGAAGCGGAGTGCGCCGAGCTCGTCGCCGCCGCACGCAAGGAGGCACAGGCGATCAAGGATCAGGCCAAAGCCGATGCCGCCGCGGCCGTGAAAGCCGCCGAAGAACAGGCTGCCGCTCTCGAAGCGCGCGCCGAAAGCGCGATCCGCCAGGCCGCCCGCGACATCATTCTGGAACTTCAGGGAGAACTGACCCGCCGCATCACCCGCGCCGTTTCCGGCGCCGCCGACCAGGCGCTTTCGCCGGAATTCATGGCGTCGCTGATCCGCGAACTCGCCGCGAAATTCGCCGCCGACCCGAATGCGTCGGTTTCGATCCTGACGACCGTCAAAGACGCGCCGGCGCTGGAAAAGGCGCTGCAGGGTGCGCTGCTCAACAGCTTCCGCACCGCCCCGAAGGTGCTCGGCGATCCCGAAATCAAGGGCGGCTGCGAAGTCAGCTTCAAGGACGGGCAGGTCTATTTCGACTTCACCGGCGAAGCGGTGACCGAGCTGGTGGCGGATTTCATCGGCCCGCGGCTCGCGAAGCTGCTTGAAGGCGACAGGTAAGTTCAGGATTTTAACGAAACGGCATTGAGATGTTTTATTACTTTTGCGCTTCGCTGCCGAGCCTGACGCCCGGCAAAAGCCCGAAAATGAGCGTCGCCGACTTCGACGGGCTGGCGCGCGAGCAGGTCTCGCCGGCCGAATTCGAGTTGCTCCGGCAGTGTTCGCTCACCGTCGGCCGCGATCCCGGCGAAAGCGCGGGCAAGCCGCCGGTGCTGGCGGAAATGATCCGTTTCGAGCAGTATCTGCGCACCCGGATCGCCCAGCGCCGCTCCGTCAAGGAGGATGACAAGGCCGCCGCGCTGCCCGATCCGGCGGAATATTTCAGCGAAGTCGATCTCGGGGTCGCACAGGCCGCCGCAGCAGCCGATCCGGCGGAACGTGAAAAGCTGATCGACCGGATCCGCTGGCGCCGCCTCGACGACCTCGAAGTGGGCCATGAATTCGATTTCGAACAGCTCTGCATCTACCGCATGCGGCTGTCCATCCTCGACAAATACCGCAGCCGCAACGCCGACGCCGGGCGGGAGATCTTCAACGCGGCGGTCGACCGCATCTCCTCCGAAGCGCCGGCGCCGGAACAGCAAACACATACATCCATGAGTCAGGGAGCTTAAATAATGCCAGAGGTCAAGAGTACGCAGAAAGTTGTCGGCGTGAACGGCAACATGATGACCGTCGAATTCACCGACCGGGTCATGCAGAACGAAGTCGCCTTTGCGAAAGTCGGCGACACCAGATTGAAATGCGAAGTGATCCGCGTCCGGGGCAACCGCGCGGACTTGCAGGTGTTCGAGAGCACCAACGGCCTGAAGGTGGGCGACGAAGTGGAATTCACCGACGAGCTGTTGAGCGTGGAGCTCGGTCCGGGGCTGCTCAAGCAGGTCTATGACGGATTGCAGAACCCGCTGAATCTGCTGGCCGAACAATCCGGCTTCTTCCTGAAGCGCGGCCTCTATCTGCGCGCGCTCGACCGCGATGTGAAATGGGCGTTCACGCCGATTGCGAAACCCGGCGACAAGGTCCGCCCCGGCGACCGGATCGGCCATGTGCCGGAGGGGATCATCAAGCACTACATCATGGTTCCGCTGGCGTGGAAGGGCGAGTGGACGCTGCAGACGGTCGCCGCCCCCGGCGAATACACCATCGACGAAGTGATGGCGGTCGCGGTGAACGATCAGGGCGAAAGCCGCAAGATCACGATGACCCAGTTCTGGCCGGTCAAGATTCCGATCACCGATTACTCCGAGAAACTGCTGCCGGAGCGGACCATGATCACCCAGCAGCGCACCATCGACACCTTCTTCCCGGTCGCGGTCGGCGGCACTTTCTGCACCCCCGGTCCGTTCGGAGCGGGCAAGACGGTGCTGCAGCACGCGATCAGCCGCTACGCCGAAGCCGACGTGGTGATCATCGCGGCGTGCGGCGAGCGCGCCGGCGAAGTGGTGGAAATCCTGCGTGAGTTTCCCGAACTGGAAGACCCGAAAACCGGCCAGCCGCTGATCAACCGCTCGATCATCATCTGCAATACCAGTTCGATGCCGGTGGCCGCGCGCGAAGCGTCGGTATATACCGCTGTGACACTGGCCGAATACTACCGCCAGATGGGGCTTAACACACTGCTGCTGGCCGACTCCACCTCCCGCTGGGCGCAGGCGCTGCGCGAAATGTCCGGCCGCCTGGAGGAGATCCCCGGCGAGGAGGCGTTCCCCGCCTACCTCGAATCGCTGATCGCGAGCTTCTACGAGCGGGCCGGACTGGTCCGGCTGCGCACCGGCGAGGAAGGCTCCGTGACCATCGGCGGCGCGGTCTCCCCCGCCGGCGGCAACTTCGAAGAGCCGGTCACGCAGGCGACGCTGAAGGTGGTCGGAGCGTTCCTCGGGCTCTCCCGCGAGCGTTCCGACGCCCGCCGCTACCCGGCGATCCATCCGCTGGACAGCTGGAGCAAATACCGGAGCGTGGTCGACCGCAAGGAGCTGGATTATGCGCGCGGCATCCTGCGGCAGGGCTCCGAAGTCAACCAGATGATGAAGGTGATCGGCGAAGAGGGCACCAGCCTCGACGACTTCGTGGTCTACCTCAAGAGCGAATTTCTCGACTACGTCTATCTGCAGCAGAACACCTTCGACGCCGTCGACGGCGCGACGGGAGCCGAACGCCAGAGATATATGTTTGACCGGATCAGCAAGGTGCTGGAAGGAAGCTTCACGCTTCCCGACAAGGACACCGCCCGCCGCTACTTCCTCGAACTGCGCCAGATGTTCATGGATTTGAACTATCTGCCGATGGATTCCGAGGAGTTCAAGCGCCAGGAGGCCGGAATCGAAGCCAAAATCGCGGAACGGAGCAGTGCAAATGCGTAAAGTCTATCACAAAATCATCCATATCGCCGGCAACGTGATCACGGTCGAGGCCGACGACGTCTCCTACAATGAACTGGCGGAGGTCACCAGCGCCCGCGGCGTCTCGCTCGCGCAGGTGATCCGGCTGGCGGACGGCAAGGTTTCGCTGCAGGTCTTCGCGGGAAGCCGCGGCATCAGCACCGGCGACCAGGTCCGCTTCCTCGGCCGCCCGATGCAGGTCTCCAGCTCGGACGCGCTGCTCGGGCGCGTGTTCTCCGGCCGCGGCACGCCCCGCGACGGCCGCCCGGAAGTAGTCTCCGACCTGGTCGAAATCGGCGGTCCTTCGGTGAACCCGGCCAAGCGCGTGATTCCGCGCAACATGATCCGCACCAACATCCCGATGATCGACGTGTTCAACACGCTGGTCGAGTCGCAGAAGCTGCCGATCTTCTCGATCGCGGGCGAACCTTACAACGAACTGCTGGCCCGCATCGCGCTGCAGGCCGAGGTCGACATCATCATCCTCGGCGGCATGGGCATCAAGCACGACGACTACCTGACCATGAAGCGCACCCTCGACGAACACGGCGCGCTGTCGCGCACGGTGATGTTCGTGCACACCGCCGCCGACCCGGTCGTGGAGTGTCTGATGGTGCCGGATATGTCGCTGGCGGTCGCCGAAGCCTATGCGCTCAAGGGCAAGCGGGTGCTCTGTCTGCTGACCGACATGACCAACTTCGCGGACGCGCTCAAGGAGATCGCGATCACGATGGAACAGATTCCGGCGACCCGCGGTTATCCGGGCGACCTGTACAGCCAGCTGGCCAGCCGCTATGAAAAGGCGGTGGACTTCGACGGCGCGGGTTCGATCACGATTCTGGCAGTGACCACGATGCCGGGCGACGATGTGACCCACCCGGTGCCGGACAATACCGGCTACATCACCGAGGGGCAGTTCTATCTGCGCAACGGGCGCATCGAACCCTTCGGTTCGCTGTCGCGGTTGAAGCAGCAGGTGAACGGCAAGACCCGCTCCGACCACCGCGCGATCATGGACTCGATGATCCGGATGTATTCGGACTACCGCAGCACGCTGGAAAAGCAGTCGATGGGCTTCCAGATGAGCGCGTGGGACAGCAAACTGCTGAAATATGGCAAGCTCTTTGAAAAGCATATGATGGACCTGTCGGTGAACATTCCGCTGGAAGAGGCGCTCGACCTCGGCTGGAAGATTCTCGCCGACTGCTTCGACCGCAACGAAGTCGGCATCAAGACCGACCTCGTCGATCAGTACTGGCCGAAGAAAAACTGAACGGACGGTGATGCGGCATGGCTAAGATCAAGTTCACCAAAACCGAGCTGAAAAAGCAGCAGGACGCGCAAAAGCAGTTCAAGCGTTTCCTGCCGACGCTGCAGCTCAAGAAGCAGCAGCTCCAGATGGAGGTCCGCCAGAGCACCGAAATGCTCAACGCGAACCTCGCCGCCCAGCGCGAACTGGTCGAACGCATGACCGGGCTGCTGGAGCTGTTCGGCGACGCCGGCGCGGCGGCCTTCATCGCCGACCATGTGAAAGTGAAGTCCGTGCGCAAAGGCAGCTCGAACATCGCCGGCATCACGATCCCGACTTTCGAATCGGTGGAGTTCGAGAACATCCCGTGGGATATCTTCGACACCGACTGGTACGTGGACGATGCGATTCAGGCGTTGCGCGACGCGGTGTCGCTGAAGGAGGCGTACAAGGTTCTGGAAGTGCAGCATCGGCTGCTCTCCGCCGAACTGCGCACCACCAGCCAGCGGGTGAACCTGTTCGAAAAGGTGAAGATCCCGGAGTGCCGCGAGAACATCCGCCGCATCCGGATCATGCTCGGCGACCTCGATACCAGCGCGGTGGCGCGCTGCAAGATCGCAAAACGCAAATCCGCCGAAGCCGCCTCGTTCTGAGCCGGATCAAATCTATTTTTCACGCAGTCTAATCAAATAGACTGCGTTTTTTATTCCGTGAACGTAAAAATATTTCAATATTTTCAGTATTTCTCCTTGACATTTTCCATAAAATAAATATAATTAATGAGAGTGATTTTAGCTTATCATTTGGCTTTAGCACTTTGTATGACAGTTCCTTTGTATTTTATCGGCCGTCCAAAACTTAAGTGCTTTGAACGGCTGATTTTTTCCTGTAAAATCAAGCAATACTATCAAATCAGTCAAAAGGCGGGAAACCATGGTGCGGACAGAGCAGAACTGGGAAAATTCATTTCATTTTTTCTGGCGTTTCATTCACAATCCGTTGAAAATCGGCGCATTACGCCCTTCTTCCGCTCAATTATGCCGCGCGACCGTCAAAGCAATAGAACCGGAAAAATGCCGATGCGTCGTGGAATTGGGCCCCGGTACCGGAGTCATTACACAATATTTACTGAACTCCATTGATCCGCAAAGTCGTTTTCTGGCAGTTGAAATTGATCCGGTTTTTCACGAAAATCTACAGAAACGTTTTCCGGGAACCGCGATCCACCGGGGCGACGCGGAAGATTTGGGAAAATGGTTACAGCCCCAGAAAAGCGGGTTGGCTGACGCCGTGGTTTCCGGCCTGCCCTGGACCTTGTTTACAGAAAGTCAATGCCGTTCAATCCTCGCTGAAATTGCATCCTGTATGCAGCCCGATGGTATATTCGTCACACTGTGTTACTGGCATGCCCAGTGGCTGCCGAGCGGCTTGAGGCTGAAAAAATTGCTGAAGGACTATTTTGACGCCGTGGAGATGACGGATACCGTCTGGACCAACGTACCGCCGATTTTCCTGTTCCGCTGTTCCGGACGACGGCTGACTCCGAAAAAAGAAAAAAGATGAAAAGTTGGCTGACAAAAGCCGACGGGATATGGCAGCTGCTGCTGACGCTCTTCGTCTTCGGCATATTCAGCTTGATGTCATCATGTCTGCGTCCTTCCTATTGGGATATTACGCCGTACCGCCTGCTGGGAGCGCTGGGAATGGGACTATGCGTGTACGGCTTATATCTTTCCCCGTTGAAACAAGGATTTCGGATTTGCGTGACGATGTCGCTGTTTTTTTTATTGCTTCTGGTGGAATTGGCGGAATTCTGTTGCTACTGGGCCACGGGAAATGAAATCTCCGTCGAAGTGCTTTGCAATGTCAATTTCACCAATCTCGGTATGGGAATTATTCTTTATCCGTGGGAAATCGTCGGTGGAATGTTCGTCTGGTTCGCCATGATTGCCGCGTTTTTCTTTGTATTCCGGCGAAAACCGAAAGGAGCCGTGCCCAAGGCGACGTGGTTGTTGTTGCTGCTGTTGGGAGGCGGGCTGACGGCAAGTTGTTCCTCGCTGCCCAAATTGGGCCGCCTGTATCCGAATCTCTGCCGTTTTGGAAAAATCAGGAATTTCGATTTGCAGTTCTATCGCAATTGCGGCATCAAGCTGGGTAACGTCACTCGGGAACAGGTCGTCGCCACGCCAGGTAAAAACCTGGTTTTTATTTACATGGAAAGTTTTGAACGCACCTATCTGGATGAGAAACTCTTCCCCGGAGCGGCTCCGAACCTCCAGGCCTTACGGCAACAGGCGCTGAATTTCGACTGTATTTCAAATGCCTGGAATGCCAACCTCTCTTTCGGCGGGATGTATGCTTCCTTCACCGGCAGCGTATTGACACCGCGTCATCTGCCGGCCGGCCTGAACAGCGGCATTAATATGGGGTTCGGTTCCCGCATGGCCTCTTTTCCATGGATTCTGCATCAGGCAGGTTATCGTCAAATGTTCATCCTGGGGCCGGAAGTGGAATTCGCAGGAGTAAACGTCCTGCTGGAACGCGAAGGATTTGATGAAATGATTTCCTGCGGAACCCGGGGAGAATCTCCCCGGCATTGGGGGTGCTATGACCGGGAGCTTTTCGAATATGCCTTCGACAAGTACCGGCAACTGATTGCCGGGAAACAGCCTTTTCATCTTATGCTTTTCACGATCGACACGCATGCGCCGAATGGTTTTGTCGATCCGGAATCCATTCCGTTTGAACAGGGGACAGGCCAACCGGATCTTCTGAAGGCAATTCATAAAACTGATTATGAAGTCAGCCGCTTCATCCGCCGCCTCCAAGAAACTCCGGGATGGGAAAATACCTGCGTAATTCTGGCTTCCGATCATCTGGCTCCACCGAATACCCTGACCGACCGCCTGGAGAAAAGTCCCTGCAGATACCACCTTAACATGGTATTGAATTCAGGAAAAACCGGCGTTGTAACCACACCGGGTAAAACATTTGACATTGCTCCCACGGTATTGGAACTTCTGCAAGTTCGCCATAATTATCTCTTTCCGATCGGAGAAAGTCTGCTTGGCCAGCCGGATCCCCGCCGTCTGGCGGAACACGAAGACTTTAAGAACGCAATCGATTCCTATACCATGATGCGCAGTGATATCGCGATATCAGACCATCCGACAATCGCCGTGCAAACCCGGCCTCTTCTGGGAATTTCCGTGGATGGTATGCTGTTGCCGCTGTTCGTCGGAAACGGGATACAGCGACTGCCGGCCCCAAATGAATGTATATGGATCACAATTTCTCCAAACAAAAAGCAGATCAGTCACCAGCTCATCACGAATGGAGCGGATATGCTGGCAAGCGTCAGACAGAAAAAATCATACGATATCCACATCGTTCTGTGCCACAAAAGCGAATTGCAGAAAACGGAAAAAACGACGGAAAAAACAATGTGGCTTCTCGGCGTCGGGCAAATGAAAAATTGGAATTGGACAAGCGGAGACCGACCGGAACAATTGAGCGTCAACTGGAATAACGGAACCTCCCCCAATTGGTTCGGCCGAAAAAAACACGAATTGCGGCAGGAACCGTGATCCTGCAAATGGCGGAACTCAGAGATAACCAGCCGCGCGCAAGATTGCGGCCGTGGGGAGCAAAACACATCTTCCAGCCAGCTCTTCCAATTTTCAAAGGTGCCCGTAAATCATAAAAAGTGAACCGGGTCCCTTTCCCCCATGGCGCGAAATGGAGAAATGCGACTGGCGTTTTCAAGAAAAACGTGATAAAGTATCCAATGTCAATACGGAGGGAAACAGGATGGACCGGAAAGTGATTGCGCTGGATATCGGACAGGTTTGCGTGCAGGTGCGCGGCGAACTCTGCTTTGCAAAGCTGGGCTACCGTTCGGCGGCGGAAGTGCCGCGGGAACTGTTCGTGCTGAATGACGAGATGGAAAAGGGACGGCTCACCGCGGACGAGTATTTTGAAAGATTCCGGGAACTGACCGGATCGGAGCTGGACAAGGAGGCGATGCTTGAAGCGTTCTGCTCGATCATCGCCGCACCGGTGCCGGGTATGAGCGAACTGGTTGCCCGACTGCCGGGACACGGGATCCGGCCGGTCTTTTTCTCCAACACCTCCTGCCTCCATCTGGAACGGGTACGGCAAATTTTCGCCGGGGCCGCCGCCGTCCCCGAGGGCGTATACAGCTTCGAAGTCGGCGCGATGAAGCCGGAATCGGCGATCTACGAAGCATTCGAGCAGCGGTACGGCCGTCCCGCGCTCTACGTGGACGACCGTCCCGACCTGATCGCCGCCGCCCGTGAGCGCGGCTGGGAAGCCCACTGTTTCAACGGCGCGGCGGATCTCGAAAAAACCCTGCGAAACCGGCTGCTTGTTCATTGCAATTGAAAGCGTGCCGCATTATATTACTATTTGAGAAAATTCCTGTCTTTGAATTCAATAAAACGGCAATCTTTAAACGGGTAGTGGCGATCGATGGCGAATGAGGCGGTCATCCGGGAGAAAACGGACTCCGGCTTCCGGGTACGGTATATTTTTTATTTTGCGCTGGTGCTGCTGGCGTTTCTGGCGATCGTCTCCTATTCGCCGGCGGACGCGGCATCGGTAACCGGCGGCGTGGACGCTCCGCCGGCCAACTGGATCGGCAACCTCGGCGCGCACCTCGGCTACTGGCTGTTCAATCTTTTCGGGCTGGCCACTTACGTACTGCTGGTGCTGACCCTGCTGCGGACGGTGCGGACCCTGCTGCCCGGCCGGGGAAGGCCGTGGATGTTCCTGATGGGCGAAGCGCTGCTGCTGCTGGGCGTGATGCTGCTCTTCGCCCTCTCTCCGAATCCCTTCGTGTACCTGACCGACAAGCTCGGCATCGGACGCACCGGCATGCCCGAGCTGGCGCTCTCCGGCGGCACCATCGGCCAGGTGCTGGCCGCTCCCGCCGTCGAGGATCTGGGCGTTTCGGAAGGAATCCTGCGCAATCTGATCGGCGCGGTCGGCACCACCATTTTCGGCTGGGCGCTGCTGACCGGCGGCCTGGTGGTGATCTATTTTTCGGATTGGCACGCGCTGTTCCGCGACTACGTATTCAGCGGAGCGGTCCGCCCGGAAGCCGTTCCGGCTCAGGAACAGGCGGTACAGGCCGTCAATCCGGCGGAATACCGTTCCGCGGCCCCGGTCCCCGGCGGTCTTTTCGGCAGCGCCCGCGCCGCGCTGGAGGCGTTGCGCGCCAAGCACATGCATCAACCGGTGGCGGAACCGCCCCCGCCGGTGCCGCCTGTGATCGAGGAGCCGGAACTGGTTCCGATTCCGGAAGCCCCGGAGATTCCGGCCATGCCTGCGGCGCCGCGCCCCGTCCCTGCTCCCGCTCCCATTTCGGAGCCGCCTCCGCCCGTGGCGCCCGTCGCATCGGCGGTCGCTCCCGAGCCTCCGCCCGTGCCGGTTGCCCCGGCAGTTTCCCCGGTTGCCGCGCCGCCTCCTGCGTCGACGCCGGCGCCGGTTCCGGCTCCGCCTGCATTCGAACCGCCTCCGCCGGCACGCACTCCCACGATGAACGTTCAGGTCGCGGAACGCGGCGAAAAGGCGAGCGCCGTCCACGCCGCCGAATATGTGCTGCCGCCGATTTCGATGCTGAGCAAAGGGAACGACTCCAACGAACAGGACACCACTGAAATCGAACGGCTTCAGCTGATTCTGCAGCGCACCCTCGACAGCTTCAAGGTGCCGGGCGTGGTCACCGATTATATCGCCGGTCCGCGCATCATCCGCTTTGAAATTTCGCTGGATGAAGGAGTCAACGTGAAAAAGGTCGAGCAGATCGCCGACAATATCGCGATGAACCTCTCCGCCAAAAGCGTCCGCGTGCTCGCGCCGATTCCGGGGCGCAACGTGGTCGGCATCGAGGTGCCGAAAAGCCGCTCCGAAGCGGTTTTCATGCGTTCTCTGATGGAAACCGACGCCTGGCACAACACCAAATCCGGCATCCCGATCGTGCTCGGCAAGGATGTCGCGGGCAATCCGGTGATCCTCGACCTCGCCAAAGCGCCGCACCTGCTGATCGCGGGCGCGACCGGTTCCGGCAAGTCGGTCTGCATGAATACGCTGATTTCCAGTCTGCTTTTCCGCTTCAGCCCGGATGAGCTGCGGCTGATCATGGTCGACCCCAAAATCGTGGAATTTGAAGATTACAAGCGGCTGCCGCACCTGATCACCCCGGTGATCAACGATTCGCGCAAGGTGCCGATCGCCCTGCGCTGGGCAGTCACCGAGATGGAAAACCGCTACAAAATCCTCGCTCGCGCCGGTGTGAAGAAGCTGGCCGAATATAACAGCCGCCCCGCTTCGCCGGAGCCGATTCTGGACCAGGAGGGCAAGCCGATCCCGGACAAGATGCCGATCCTGATCGTGATCATCGACGAGCTGGCCGAACTGATGATGACCGACGCCCGCAAGGACTCCGAAACCTACATCGCCCGCATCGCCCAGCTGGGCCGTGCTGCCGGCGTCCATATCGTGGTTGCGACCCAGCGCCCCTCGACCCAGATCGTGACCGGCGTGATCAAGGCGAACCTGCCGACCCGCATCGCATTCCGTGTCGGCCAGATGATCGACAGCCGCGTGATCCTCGACCAGAACGGCGCGGAAAAATTGCTCGGCATGGGCGACATGCTCTTCCTCGCGCCGGGCGGGATGGAACTCGAACGCGTGCAGGGCGCGCTGGTGGCGGATGCGGACATCAAACAGGTGGTCAAATTCGTCTCCGACCAGCGTGCGCAGAGCTTCAACAGCCAGGTGGTTGCGGAGGAAGAGGAGGTCGACGGGGAGGACGATCCGAACCTGACCGACTACGACGACCAGGATTACTCGGACATCGCGCCGCTGATCCGGAAATACGTGCAGCCGGGCGACGACGACAACATCAAAAAGGCGCTGGAAGTGGTGGTCCTCGACCGCAAGGTCAGCACCAGCTATCTGCAGCGCCGGCTGAAGATCGGCTACAACCGCGCGGCGGAGATCATCGACATTCTGGAGGAGCGCGGCATTGTCGGCCCGCCTTCCGGCAGCGGCAACAAACGTGAAATCCTGATCTTCGACGGCATGGAGATCAACGAATAACATCATCCCAACTCAGCAGGATGCCTACAGATATGGAAAATCAGGAAAGAGATACGCTCGGGCTGTTCGGCAACGAAGAAAGACACCCGGAGCCGGAAGGGGAACTGACCGGGGGACGTGAACTCGCGCCCGCCGGAATCGAGGAGATCCGCGAGGTCCCGCCGGATCCCCATGCCGCCGCGGAACCCGCTCCGGGACTGCGTCCGCAATTCAGTGACGTGGCAGGGGAGGAGTCGTTCGGGCAGTATCTGAAAGCGCTCCGGCTGCGGAATAACTTCACCATCGATGAGATCGCGGAGGAGACCAAGATCCGCCCCGACTACCTGACCGCACTGGAAGCCGAAGACTTCGGCAGTCTGCCGCAACCGGTATATGTGCTCGGTTATGTGCGCAAACTCTGCACGCTCTACCATGTGGATGCGAAGCGGGCGGACGAGATCACCTGCGGGCTCCGGGCACTGCTGGAATATGAGATTCCGGAAGATATCTCCAAATCCGTGATCGACCATGAGATCAGCGAGGAAAACGAGCGCAAGATTCGCCAGCTGATCCTCATCATGGTCGCGGCGGTGGTGCTGGTTGTGCTGGTGCTGGTCGCCGGCGGCGTGCTGTTGCTGGCCGGTCTGCGCGGAGCTTCGCATCCGGCGGACAGCGCAACAGCCTTCAACGAATCGCGGCTGATCGAGTTGCAGGGGACTCCGAAAGTCGATATCACGGAACTGAAATAATTTACAGTAACCGTTCCTGTTTTCTGTGTTAGTACAGCAGACTTCCCTATTGGAATTGGACAAAACGGCGACGGCGTGCTATAGTATTGGGTTATGAAAATATTATTGATAAATGGGCCGAATCTGCAGTTGCTGGGAGTGCGTGAGCCGGGAATCTACGGCGCCGATACGCTTCCTGCCATTGTCGCACATCTTCGCGAAACGGCTGCGGAACTCGGATGCGAGCTGATCGATTTTCAATCCAACCACGAGGGGGACATTATTGATCTCATCGGGTCGGCGAAGGAAAAAGGCGTTGACGGCATTGTGATGAATCCGGCCGCCTATACCCATACTTCGGTCGCGATCCGCGATGCGCTGGCGGCGGTGGCGTTGCCGGCGGTCGAAGTGCATCTCAGCAACATTCACGCACGCGAAGAGTTCCGCAGCCATTCGCTGACCGCGCCGAAATGTATCGGCGTGGTAGCCGGGTTCGGTGCGGACTCCTATGAATGGGCGCTCCGTGCGCTCGTCGCACACCTGAACCGGAAACCGGTTTTGGTTTGAACCGAATCAACGGATTATCAGACAGTAATAACACAAAAGAGAGTTCCTCACCATGAAAATTGAAGAAATCAAAACGATAGTCAAACTGATGAGCGATCATGACCTGACGGAGTTCAAGATTGAGGCGGAGGCCTATAATCTGTGCATCCGCCGCGGCTGCGGAACCCCCGTGGTCGCCGCCGTTGCGGCTCCGGTCGCCGCTCCGGTTGCGGCTCCCGCAGTTCCCGCCGCTGCTGCTCCGGCTGCTCCGGCTGCGGCTCCCGCCGCCCCCGCCGCTCCGGTCAAGACCATCGATGCGCCGCTGGTCGGAACTTTCTACCGCGCCGCCTCCCCGGAAGCCGAATCCTTCGTGAAAGTCGGCGACACCGTGGCCGAAGACAGCGTGATCGGCATCATCGAAGCGATGAAAGTGATGAATGAGATCAAGGCTGAAAAATCCGGTGTGATCAAAGAGATTCTGGTGGAAAACGGCCAGCCGGTCGAGTATGGCCAGCCGCTGCTGGTGATCGAGTAAATTCAATATTACAGAAGAAACAAAGCCGAATCATATGTTCAATAAAATTCTCATCGCCAACCGCGGCGAAATCGCAGTCCGGGTGATCCGGGCCTGCCGCGAACTGGGAGTCCGCACCGTGGCGGTCTATTCGCAGGCCGATGCGGAGAGCCTCGCGGTCAAAATGGCCGACGAAGCGGTCTGCATCGGGCCCGCGCAGTCGTCGGCGAGTTATCTGCTGATCGATCGGATTCTGTCGGTGGCGGCGATCTGCGATGTGGATGCGATCCATCCCGGCTACGGCTTCCTGTCCGAAAACGCCTACTTCGCCGAAGCCTGCCGCAAGCACGGCATCACCTTCATCGGGCCGACGCCGGAAGCGATGCGCGCCCTCGGCGACAAGGCGGTCGCCCGCGAGACCATGAAAAAGGCGGGAGTGCCCACCACTCCCGGCAGCGACGGCATCGTCGGCAGCGAAGCGGAAGCGTTGAAAATCGCCCATGAGCTGAAGTATCCGGTCATCATCAAGGCGGTCGCCGGAGGCGGCGGGCGCGGCATGCGCATCGCGCACAACGACGCGAGCCTGGTGCAGGGATACCATGCGGCCAAGACCGAAGCGGAAAACGCATTCGGCAACGGCGCGCTGTATATGGAAAAGTTCCTGGTCAATCCGCGCCATATCGAAGTGCAGATTCTGGCCGACAACTACGGCAATGTGATCCACCTCGGCGAACGCGACTGCAGCGTGCAGCGCCGCAACCAGAAGCTGATCGAAGAATCCCCGTCCCCGGCGCTGTCGCCCCGGCTCCGGGAACGGATCGGCGCGGCGGCGGTCAAGGCCGCCAAGGCGGCCGGTTATACCAGTGCCGGAACGATCGAATTTCTGTTCACCGAGGACGGCAGCTTCTACTTCATGGAGATGAACACCCGTATTCAGGTGGAGCATCCGGTGACCGAGATGGTGACCCGGGTCGACCTGATCAGGGAGCAGATCAAAGTGGCGGCGGGCGAACGGCTCGCATTCCGCCAGAAAGATATTCAGTTCAGCGGTCATGCGATCGAGTGCCGGATCAATGCGGAAGACCCGTTCCGCAACTTCACGCCGAGCCCGGGTCGGATTGAGCTGTTCATCCCCTCCGGCGGCCCGAATGTGCGCATGGATACGCATGTGTATTCCGGTTACCGGATTCCCGCTTATTATGACAGCATGATCGGCAAGCTGATCGTCTGGGGGCCGACCCGGGCGGATGCGCTTGCGACCTGTCGCCGGGCGCTCGACGAGATCACGGTGGAGGGGATCAAGACCACGATTCCGTTCCAGAAGCTGATCGTCAGCCACAAGAATTTCATCGAAGGCAAATACGATACCGGATTTGTCGAACGGTTGATGCAGGAGAGAGCAACACCACACAAGGAGGGTTGATTATGAAAGCATCAGAAACGAAGAAAACTGCGGATGTCAAGAAAGTGACCGAAGCGGCGGAAAACGCGACCACTGTGATCGAAGGCTCGGAGATGGGCGAGGTCAAGATCCATGAAAATGTGATCTCCTCGCTGGTCCGTCAGGCCGCGCTCTCCATCGACGGCGTCTCCCGTCTGGCCGGCAGCACGCTGGTGGACAATATCGCCGAGATTGTCGGCAGCCGCCGGATGCAGTCCCGCGCGATCACGGTGGAGATGGAAGAGAATAACCGGGTCGCGGTGGAGCTCAAAATCAACATCAAATGCGATTTCAATGTTCCGGAAGTGGCCCAGGCCGTCCAGAAGGCCGTGATCGAAAAGATCGAAAAGATCACCGGCATGACCGTCACCAAGGTCAACGTGATCATTCAGGAGATCGAAGACCCGATCGCGGAAGAGAACGAGGAAGAGGATGGAGAAACTCCGGTCAGCGCCATTCCGCTGAACTGACGGTAAAAGGCTTCGCGGCATTCCGGCTTCCGGACTCTGCCGCGAAGCGTTGAAGGATTTGAGGAGGAGTAATTATGAGCATCACCGATCTTGCCAAGCCGGAATTCTGGCAGCAGCTTCTGAGCAGTGACTTCAATCGCGGTTACATCGCCGGGCTCGGCCTCGTGATCGCTCTTCTGGTCTTCCTGTTCATCATCAAAATCATCGTTAAAATCGTATTTCGCACTCACCGGTGCAGTTCGATTCCGGTTCCCTGCGCGGACGGGGACCTGATCATCTCCCGCGACGCGGTGGAAAACGCCGCCCGTCAGGTGCTGGCGACTTTCCCGCAGCTTTCCGTGCGCCGCATTCAGCTCTATTGCCGGGGAAAGAACTACAGCATGACGCTGTTCACTACATTTTCGCCGGACGAAAAGGGCGGCCTGCCGGAGCTGGCCGACAAGGTCAAACCCAAAATGACCGAAACCCTCCGCCGGGTATTCGGCATCGACAGTTTGAAAACAATCCGTTTTCAGGTGGAGGAGCTGAACAAAACCGGCGATCTGCAAAAAGTCCCCGACAATGTCGTCATCGCCAAAGAACCGGCGAAACCGGCGGAGAAAAGTGACGACAATGCGTCGGCTTCTGCTCGCTTCTGAATCCCCCCGCCGGCACCAGCTCCTCGGCACGCTCGGAATCCCGTTTGAAACGGAAACCGCACAGGTTGAGGAGTTCAAAAGCGCCGCCTCTCCCGAAGAAGTGCCGCTTATCAACGCCCTGCTGAAGGCCGATGCCGTCGCCGCCCGTCATCCCGGAGCGCTTGTGATCGGCGCCGACACCGTGATCCTGTTCCGGGGCGAAGCCATCGGCAAGCCGCGCGACCTCGCCGACGCCGAGCGTCTTTTGCTCTCCCTGGCCGGCCATTCCCATCAGGTCGTGACCGGCCTTGCACTGGTCTGCCGCGCCGCCGGTTTCCGCCGGAACTGGCTGGAACGCAGCGAAGTCGTATTCAAGTCTTTCGACCGCGCCGTGGTAAAGCGCTATCTGGAGCTTGTCCCGGTTCTGGACAAGGCCGGAGCCTACGCGATCCAGCAGCACGGCGACCTGCTGATCGACCACATTTCCGGCGACCTCAACAACATCATCGGTCTCCCGCTGGAGCAGCTCCGCCGCGAACTCTCCGCCGCTTCCGCCCTTTGACACGGATTCCCATGGCCGACAGCCGGAACACTTTGTCCGCCCACCATCCGCCACGGCAGCGTCATACATATTATTTGCGAAACTTATACTCGCCTTTCTTTTCTTCCTGTCGGCCGGACCAGTGCCGGAATGCTTTCATTCAGATAAATTAACGATTTTTTTGCAAACAACCCTTGACATTCCATGCCATCTGAGGTATAATTATAGTGTCAGTATACGATACATAACCAACATGTATTCAGCGTTAACCAAGAAGGGTCCAGACAATGAATCAGTATTTCAAACCGATGTCGCTTTCCGGAAACCGTTCCGACAGGGAGTACAATTATCGCTCCATCTGCCGAAAAACACTCCATTTCACTCTTATTGAGCTTCTCGTCGTGATTGCAATCATCGCGATTCTCGCCTCCATGCTGCTGCCGGCACTGAATCAGGCGCGCAGTTCGGCCAAGGCGATCAAGTGCGTCAATGTCCTGAAGCAGTTCGGCTCGGCAGGGGCGATGTACGCCACCAACTGCGACGACTGGTGGATGCCGAGTCTCGTCGGCAATTTCCAGTTTCCGCACGGTTCCTACTTCGGCAACGATATGTTCCGCTCGCTGCTCGGCATTCCGGGCATCTACCAGATGGACCCGATCAGCGACAGCTTCCCGACCAGCCTGATGTGCCCCGACTCTTTCGGAGCGCAGGAGGCGAAAGGCGGCTGGGGATTGATCTACAGCTCTTACGGCTACACCTATTTCGATGTCTACGACAATCCCGGCTCCTACAAGGTTTCGCGCATCAAACGCCCCACCGCTTCCGCCGCGTGGTCGGATGCGCTGGAATACCTGATCTGGAATCCGAAGCTGCTCGATTACCTGAGCAACGGCGAACGGGCCGGTTCCGGGCAGGTCGCCTACCGTCATCGCAGCCGGAGCAACTTCAGCTTCTTCGACGGCCATGTCGCGCCGCTGGGCGGCCCCGAAGTCGAAGCCGTCTGGGGTTCGGACCCGAACACCGCCCCCGACAACTGCATCAATATGAATTTCTACCGCTGAAAGACCATCAGGAGAACAGAAACGATGACGCATAAAACCGCCTGCCTCGCCTGTTTCGCCGCGCTGCTGACCGCAGTCGCGGAGCTGCCGCCCTATCTGCCCGCTCCGCATCAGTACAGACGGGCCGAAACCGTCCCGGCGGCCGAACTTGTCCTGCCGGACGGCAAAAGACAGCTCGGCGACTTCATCCGGCGACGCTCGCTGAACGGCGTCTGGAAATGCTCCGGCCTAGAGACCTCGGCCGAACCGATTCCGGCGGATGCCGGCCGGGACCGCCGCTACGCCGCGCCGGAGTTCGACGATTCCGGCTGGGACGACATCGCGGTGCCGCTGAACTGGTATCTGAAATATCCGGAAAAGCAGACCACCGTCACCCCTTACGTGCGCGGCTACTACCGCACCGTTTTCACTCTGACGCCGGAAGAACTGGACAACCGGCGCGTCATGCTCAATTTCGACGTGGTCGGCTACGACGCCGAAGTTTTCCTGAACGGCGTCAAAGTCGGCGGCCACCACGGCGACTTCACCCCGTTCCGGCTCGACGCGACCGAGGCGGCGAAAGCGGGAAGAAACGTGCTCGCGGTGCGCGTCTTCTCCGACAACGGCCCGACTTTCGGCGTACAGCGCAAGGTCGCTCACACCTACGGTTCGCAATGGGCGATCCACAATATCAAGGGCGGCATCTGGCAGGATGTGACGCTTTCGCTCGAACCGCAATTGCGGGCGGAACGGCTCACCGTGACTCCCGACCTCGCTTCGTCGTCGGTCTCGGTCGACTGCCGGGTGGTGAATCCCGGAACGCAACCGGTCACGGTTTCACCAACAGGGCGGATCGTTTCGGCGATGAAACAGGATGCCGGTTCCATCGCCGGTGAAACCGTCCTGCCGCATCTGACGCTGAAGCCGGGCGTCAACGAGTTCACATTGACGGTACCGCTGAAGAATCCGCGGCGGTGGGGCGTCGCCTTCCCGTATCTGTACCACTTTTTGCTGACGCTTTCCGGCGGTGACGGTGAAATCGTATCCGCCGCGAGCGCCCGGTTCGGCTTCCGGGAGTTCCGCATTGCGGACGGGCAGTTTCTGCTGAATGGCGAGCCGGTCTATCTTTTCGGCGAAAATATTCCTGCGGTGGATTACGGCGGCACCGGCGCATCCGCCGCAGAAATGGAGCGGAAACTCGAATCGTTCCTGCTCGGTTACCTGAATCACGGCTATGTGATGGTGCGCAACGCCCATATGCCGATCGTGCCGAAAGCGCTGGAGATTGCCGACGAGTGCGGCATCATGATCTACAACGAATGGGGCTGGTGTTTCACCAACACCATCGATCCTGACGCATTCGCCCGGGTCAATTCGCGGGAGCTTGAGGAGTTTTTCCACGCGACCGGCAACCACCCGTCGGTCACAATGTGGTCGCTCGGCAACGAAGTGATCCACCGCAACCTGCCGCAGGTGGTCCGCGAGATGGACCGGCAGGTCGCGCTGATCCGCGCCCTGGATAAGCAGAAGCGTCCGGTCGGCTCCTTTTCCGCCTCCGGAAGCTGGCCCTCTTACGGCGAAGAGCGGCTTGACACCGATTTCCTCGACATCCACTCCTACACCGCGCTGTCGCAGCCGTGGACCCGGCTGCCGGAAGAGTTGGAAACGCTCCGGCAGGGAATGCTCCGCATCTACGGAGAAAAAGAGCGGCTCTCACGGCCGCTGGTCTCATGGGAGAACGTCGGTTTCTCGTGGGGTATCTATCCCGATCCGAAGTTCCGGGCCGGTTTCCTCCGGGACTATCTGGAGTATGCGTCCCGCCCGACCAACTGGGCCAATCCGAACGGCATCGGCTTCACCGGCTGCGTTCCGCTCTTCAAGGCGGTCGGCCCCGACTTCGCGCGCTGGGCGCAGGTTCGGTACGGACGGCGGATCTTCGAGCTTTACCGGCTCAATCCGCATTTCACCGGCTTCGCGCCGTGGTTCAGCAATCCGGGGCTGGCGGCGGCGACGCTCTGGAATCAGCCGCTGCTTCCGTCGCTGCATACGGACAACCTGCTGTTTCCGGGCAACCTGTTCTCCGGCCGCGCCACGCCGTGGACCCTCACCGTGCATAACGCCGGGAACCGGGTCTGCCGCAATCTGACCTGTGATGTGGAAATGGTCGCCGAAAAGGACGGGAAAACCACGCCGGTCACCTCTTTCGAAACAGACTGCCCCGCACCGCAACAGCGGCGTTCCGCCGAGGTCGCGCTGACGCTCCCCACGCTGGAACCGGGTCACTACCAGATGCGCCTGACCTTGCGGGAAAACGGCCGGACCGTCGGCCGGAACTATTACGATACGTTCGTGCAGGACCCGGCGGTGCTGACCCGCACTGTCCGGGCAAAACAGCCGGTTTTCCTGCTCGACACCGGCGCTCCCGGCAACGTGGCGGCGATGGTGCGGATTCTCGACGCTCACCGGATCACATTCCGCAAGGTTGCTTCCATCGCGGAACTTCAGGAGCCTGGCCTGCTGATCGTGCCGCCGGAAATCGCCGAAGGACAGCAGCTCAAACTCGCAGATTCCCCGGAGTTGAACCGCTTTCTCTCCGAACTCGGCGGAACGCTGCTGGTAATGGAGCAGAAAAACATCAAAAGCACTTTCCCCGGCGGGCTGGCGCTCTCCACCGCCGCCAACACCTTCGCCGACCTGGTCCTGCCGCAGCATCCGGTGTTCCGGGGACTGGACTACCGTAATTTCGACACGTGGAACAACGCGGCGAACGGCGATACGGTGAACAACTCGTTGCTGCCTTTCACCCGGAACGCGGTCGCGGCCAAGGGGCCGATGCTCGGGAAGCTGGACATCGGCATGGCGCTCGCGGAGGCCGCCGAAGGCAAGGGGCTGCTGCTGTTGTCGCAACTGAACGCAGCCGCCAGCCGCGATTCGGACAGCGCCGCCGCAACTTACCTCGCCAACCTGCTCGACTACGCCTCCGGTGCCGTTTCCCGCCGCGAGGACGTGCAGCTGCTTGCGGAGGCCGGTTCCAACCGCTATCATGCAACCCCGGAGAATCTGGTGTTCCTCGACCTCTCCGCCAAAGCCAACGCCGGTTTCCGCGACGAAACCGCCAATGACGGCGAAGGCGGCTGGACCGATCAGGGCCAACAGGACTTCCGCATCATGCCGACCGGCATCCAGGAGGCGGGCGGCATCCGGTTCCGCATCCTCGATCCCGAACGCAACGGCGGCAAAAGCTGTCTGGTGCTGCGCGGCTCCGAACGCCCGCGTTTTCCCGCCGCGATCCGGGAGATCCCGGTGGGGCAAAAATTCTCACGGCTTTTCTTCCTGCACACCGCCGCATGGGGCGGCCAGGGCAAGGCGGGCGCTTACCGCATCCGTTACGCCGACGGGACCAGCATCGATTATCCGCTCGAAGGCGGCGTGAACATCGGCGACTGGTGGTATCCCCGCCGCCTGCCGGAAGCGAAAAACGGCATCGTCCGCCCCAATGGCGACGGCCACGAGGTCGCGACCTGGGTCGCCGAGTGGGAGAATCCGAAAACCGACGTTGAAATCCGTTCCATCGACTTTCTCTCCGCCACCGAGGCGCGCGGCAGCGAGATCGACTGGCTTCCGACCGGCACTCCGGTGCCGGTACTGGTGGCGGTAACCGGGGAGAAGCCCGGCGAAAAGCTGCTGAACCTCACCGCGCCGGAACGGCTGCGACACGCCGGCGGCACAATGGAGGTCGGCAGCACGGTTCCGGGGAAAATCACTGCCGCCGACTTCGGCAAGGACAACATGCTGACGGTCGAATTCGCCGATTCGCCTGCCGGCGAGGTTCCGGCGGCGCTGCTGGTCTACGACAAGACCGGCGCCGCGGGCCCGTACCGCTATCTGACTTTTCTCGCAAAATCCGCGACGGATGAAACCGTGCAGTTCCTGTTTCCCCGCGACGACTGGCAGGCGAATCTCTGCGGAGAAGTCGCGCTGAAAGGGGATGGCCGCTGGCACAAGTACCGGCTGGACATCGAAACCGGGATGAAAAATACCGGCGGTTTCACCTTCGAGCGGCAGCGCGGCGAGCTTTTCCTCTACTACCGCTCCATGCGCCTGCCGGATATTCACCGGCCCGCAATGAAATTTGAACTCAAAGAGATCATATTGGAATAACCGGAACGGTGATTTCATGCGCGGTTCCGGCAGCGGCTTGACAAACCCTGCCGGCGCCGCTATTTTACCGATTGTGAAATATACGTTAACTATGGAAAGAGCATAGACCAAATGGACGGCGAAACTGCCAAAATCAACATCAATACCATCGCCAGAGTGGCGAAAGTCTCCACTTCGACGGTGTCGAGCTTCATCAACGGAACCGAGGTGTTTCCATTCTCCCCGGAAACGCGCCGCCGCGTGAAACAGGCGATGCTTGAACTCAACTACCGCCCCCATATCGGCGGCATCCTGATGCGCCGGAGCGCCCAGCGGCGCAGCAAGGTCGGCTTCGTTTTCGGCGAGGATTGCAGCCAGCCGGTGCTGCGTACTGCGGCGATCCCGCTGGTGCAGCGTTTCCTGTGCGACCTGGAGAACGCGCTCGACACCCGGCTGGACATGTCTCTGGAAATCCTGCGGGTCAACGACGAGGACTCCCGCAGCGACTGGAACACGCAGCTGCTCGAACTGGACTGCCTGATCAATTTCGGCCAACTGAACAACCTGATGTGCGACACGCTGTTCCGGCGCAACCTGCCGCTGATCGAGGTCTATTCGACCGAGGAAGTGCGCCGCCACGGAGATTTCTCCGGGATTGACGCGGAGTTCGACTTCCTGTTCTGGCGCAACGACCGCCAGATCGAACAGCTCTTTGAACACTTTCACGCGCAGGGCAGGCGCAATTTCCTGTTCATCTCCAGCTGCAACATCAAGGCGTTGCGTCCCGATTTCTACGGCTACGACGCCGAGATGAAGCTCGAAGGTTTCAAGCGGGCGCTGGTTTCGCACCCCGACTGCACCGGCCGGATTCTCTCGGCCAAGAATGTGAACGACTTCAATATGTTCCGGGAATTCGAGCTGACCCGCGAGCTGCTGCGGGAAAACCCCGGCGCACTGGAAAACGCCGACGCGGTGATCTGCCACAACGACATCGTCGCACAGGCGGTGGCGTCCGTTGCGATGGAAGCCGGACGGCTGCCGGGACGCGACCTGATGCTCTCCGGCGAAGGGCACTTCCGGGAGCTTCAGTACTGGTATCCGAAGATCACCACCGGCTGCGTCGATTACGCGCAGCTGACCGACCGGGTCTGCGAATTGATCGAATTAAGGCGGAACGACCGGATCAGTCCGCCGCGCAAAATCGAAATTCCCACGCTGCTGCTCTCCCCCGACCGATCCTGAACCTTTGCCGCCGCAACGATTTTCCGGCTGTTTCCGGTTGCAAAATTCCGGTTCCGGCGGTATATTTTTTGCTTGCGTTCCGGATGGTCCGGAGCGCCGGACATCACCGGGATTTATGAGTTATATCGATCTGCACACCCACAGCCGCTGTTCGGACGGCAGCTGCACCCCCGCCGAACTCGTGGAACTGGCCGTTGCGGCCGGCCTCAAAGCCGCCGCCCTGACCGACCACGACACCGTCGCCGGTCTCGCTGAATTCCGCGAAGCCGCCGCGCGGCACCCGGAATTTGAAGCGATCGGCGGCGTCGAAATCTCCACAATGTTCAGCAGCCGCGAGCTGCATATCGTCGGGCTCTGGGTCGACGGCGGCAATCCGGTGCTGAATGAATTTCTGGAGGAGATGCGGCGCAACCGCGCCAGGCGCAACGAAGCGATCCGGCTCAAGCTCAACTCCCTCGGCTACGTGGTCACCTGGGACGATCCGGAATTCGCGGCCTTCAGCGACACCGCCTCCATCGGCCGCCCCCATTTCGCCCGGGCCCTGATGCGCAAATATCAGTTTTCCAGCCTGCAAAGCGTATTCGACAAGCTCCTGAAACGCAACAGTCCGGCTTATGTTCCCCGCGAACTGCCCGATCCCGTCCGCGCGATCGATGTGATCCATGCCGCCGGCGGCGTCGCCGTCTGGGCGCACCCGATCTACCGCGAACGCAACGAACGCGCCTGGGCACGCCGGATCATGAAGCGGTTCGCTCCGCTCGGACTGGATGCAATCGAGGCCTATTACAGCATGTTCGGCCCCGAAGAAACCAGAATGCTGACCGAACTGGCCGGAACTTACAACCTCGCCCTCTCCGGCGGCAGCGACTACCACGGCGAGAATTCCCCGAATCTCTCCATCGGCACCGGCCACGGCGGGCTGCACGTTCCCGCCGAGCTGCTGTCGGAACTCCGCCGCCGCCGTCCCCTCTAATGTGATGCCCGATCCGGTATTTTGCCTTCGGCGACCAAGGCGCTTCGCCCTTGGAACCCGACCGGCAAGGTGC